>Ga0307514_10001675_pt1 | contig 25695 bp, 17 predicted proteins | sample 16_EM_MG_FD_203088 | JGI IMG/M metagenome (GOLD analysis project Ga0307514, IMG submission 203088) | Populus trichocarpa ectomycorrhiza microbial communities from riparian zone in the Pacific Northwest, United States - 16_EM | ecosystem: Host-associated > Plants > Roots > Unclassified | place... | reverse complement strand
GACCCGCGCGCCCGGCGCCGACGACGACGCCTCCGGCATCGCCACGCTGACCGAAGTGCTGCGCGTGATGGTGGCCAACAACTACAAGCCGCGCCGCACCATCCAGTTCATGGGCTACGCCGCCGAGGAAGAAGGCCTGCTGGGTTCGGCTGAAATTGCCAAGGCCTACAAGCGCCAGTTGAAGAAGGTGGTGGGCGTGCTGCAGCTGGACATGACCAACTACCAGGGCAGCGCCAAGGACATCTACATCTACACCGACTACACCAACGGCGCGCAGAACACCTTCCTGGCCAACCTGGCTTCGACCTACCTGCCGACGCTGACCGTGGGCTACGACAAGTGCGGCTATGGCTGCTCCGACCATGCCTCGTGGTACGGCAAGGGCTACGCCGCTTCGCTGCCGTTCGAGGCCGCGTTCACCGACGACAACCCTTACATCCACTCGGCAAACGACACGCTGGCCAACATGGGCAACCAGGCCAGCGATGCGGCAAAATTCGCCAAGCTGACGCTGGCCTTCGGGGTGGAGCTCGGCACCGATGGTCCGACCGTGAAGCCCTGATGGGTTGAACGGGTGCACCGTGCACAGGCCCCCGCCGGGGGCCGCACGGCCGGGCCATTGCATCACCTGGAGTGAGCCAATGTGGGTTCGTCGTGCATGCCTGGGCATGCTGGGCTGTGTGCTGGTGGCCTCGCTGGCCGTGGTCGGTCAGGCCAAGGCCGCACTGGCCCCGGGCGACAAGGCCCCGGACTTCAACGCCGACGCCGCGCTGGGCGGCCAGCCCTTCAAGTTCTCGCTTTCCGGGGCACTGAAGAAGGGCCCGGTGGTGCTGTACTTCTTTCCGAAGGCCTTCACCAGCGGCTGCACGCTGGAAGCCCACCTGTTCGCCGAGGCCACGCCGAAGTTCTCCGCGCTGGGCGCCACGGTGATCGGCATGTCGCGCGATTCGCTCGAAACCCTGCAGCGCTTCTCGGTCGAAGAGTGCCGCAACAGCTTTGCAGTGGCGGCCGACCCGGAGTCGCGCACCATCAAGGCCTATGGCGTGGGCCTGACGCTGCTGCCCGACGTGGCCGACCGCATCTCGTTTGCCATCAGCCCGCGCGGCCAGATCCTGGACACACTGGTCTCCGGCGACCCGGAAGAACACGTCACCGCGATGATGAAGGCGGTGCAGGCCTGGCGCGCGGCCAATCCGAACCCCTGAACCGGCTCAGAGCCTGAGAGTTTTTCGGCCGTGCCCGAAAGGCGCGTCAAAACGCCTCCGATCTAGGCGCAAAGCACAGCCATAGCTCGGGCTATGGCGAGCATTTGCAACGACGAGCGGGGGTGTTTTGGCGTGCAAGGCGGGCTTGGTCGAAAGACTCTCAGGCTCTTAGACCTCGGCCGCCCGCAAGGTGATGCGGCCGTCGCCCAGCTGCACCTGCTGACCGACGCGGATCTTGCAGGTCTTGCGCAGTTCGGTCGCGCCGTCCACCTGCACCTGCCCGTCGGCAATCAGCTGCTTGGCATGGCCGCCACTGGTCGCCAGGCCAGTGGCCTTGAGCAAGGCGTCCAGCGTGATGTATTCGCCGCGCAGTTCGAAGTCGATGTGGGTGTTGTCCATGGGCCGCATTGTCCCTGCTTGACATCGCGGCCGACTGGCGCGACAGTCGCGCCTCACTGTTTTCCGATCCACCGACCTGCAGGAGGCTGAGCATGACGAATACCCACCGCACCCCCGCCCTGCCGGCTGCCTGCTGAGCGCCGCGTCGGAATCCGGACTTCGCCTTCTTCGCCGGCCGCGCCTTGCGGCCCGCCTGATCCGCAGCCAAGCCTGCTGATCGTTTCCCTCCCCGTCTGATCCGTCGCGGCGCCCGCCGCACAGCCCGTTCACCGCCACACGCTGGCGGTGTTTCGTCGCGCCACGCCTGCTGCGCGCGGCTGTCGAGCCCCAACGGATTTCAGACACACCCATGATCGAGACCATCGATTTCGAGGCCCTGCGTCGCATCGGCCTGCAACAAGCGCTGCTGGCGCAAAGCCTTTCCCTTCCCCACGAAGCCGGCGACCGGCTGATGCGCATCACCGAGGTCCAGCGCGACCGCTTCACGCTGCACGACGGCCACCAGCCGCAACGCGCGCAACTCTGGCCCACGCTGCGCCTGGCCCTGCAGATGCAGGACGAACAACTGGTGGTGGGCGACTGGGTCACCGTGCGCGACACGGCGCCAGGCGAAAGCTGGGTGGCCGCCCGCGTGCCGCCGTTGAACCGGCTGCTGCGCCGCGACAGTAGCGGCCGCCGCCAGGCCCTGGTCAGCAATGTGGACAGCGCGCTGCTGGTGATGACCTGCGGCCATGACTTCAACCTGCGGCGGCTGGACCGCTACCTGGCGCTGGTGCGGCTGGCCGGCGTGCAGCCGGTCGTCGTGCTGACGCAGGCCGACCTGCACCCGGACCCGGCCAGCCGGCTGCGCGCGGTGCGCCAGCACCTGGGTAGCCTCGGTGCGAGCGTGCCGGTGGTCGCCGTCAATGGCCTGACCCCGGAAGCCGCCGAGCCGCTCAGGCCCTGGCTGTCGGTCGGCCAGACCCTGGTGCTGCTGGGCTCCAGCGGCGCCGGCAAGAGCACGCTGACCAATACCTTGACCGGCGACAAGGGCCAGTCCACCGGCCCCGCACGCGAAGGCGACGGCCGTGGCAGGCACACGACGACCGTACGCTCGATGCACTGGTGCAGCGAAGGCGCCTGCATCATCGACACGCCAGGCCTGCGCGGCCTTCAGTTGGACGCTGGCGGTGACGAACTGGACAGCGCCTTCGACGACGTGGCCCGCCTCGCACCGAACTGCCGCTTCCGCGACTGCGAGCACCGCGACGAACCCGGATGCGCGGTGCGCCCGATGATCGCGCCCGAGCGACTGCTCAGCTACCAGAAGCTGCAACGCGAGGCCCAGCGCCACGAGCTGACGCTGCAGGACAGGCGCGAACAGCTGGCGGTGTGGAAGGCACGCGGCCGCGAAGCCAAGGTGGCGATGCGTGCCAAGCGAGGTTGAGGCCAAGTTGCCGCCGGGCCGCCCCAAGGCAACTTGCTCCCCTCGGGAGGCGGGCCGGGCAAAGCCCGGCCCTTGGGGCAGAAGTCAGAGCTTCAATTCCAATCCCAGGCGCCAATTGAGGTAGCTCTGGGACTGGGTGGCGACGGTTTCATCGCGCACAATGCTCTCGGTGTCGTTCTCGCGCGGTGCCAGGTTGCTGGCCGTCAGTCGCAGCCGGGCAGTGGCGCTGAGCTGGTACATCGCGTACAGGTCCACCACGCGCTTGGCGTTCTGTTTGGCGTACTGGTCGTCCGTCAGGCGGGTGGTGTAGCCGGGCTGCCAGTTGAAGTTGCCTCCGATGGTGAGTGGCGTGCCGGGCAGCTTGTAGTCGCCGCCCAGGTTGAACGAGCCGGCGGCCTGCTGATCCAGCCGGTTGTTCGGCCCGGGCACGCTCTTGACCTTGGAGTCGTACAGCGCGGCATTGGCGCGCAGGTCCACGGCCGGCGCGCCTGCCCAGACCTCGGTCAGGCGGAACTTGCCGTCGATCTCGATGCCCTGGGTCGTCGCGTTGCCGATGTTCTGCGGCTGGGAGTAATACTGCGTGTGACCGCTGGCGTCGGTCACGGAGAAAGGCACCGTGCGCATCAGGTCCTGGATGTCGCGCCGGAACGCGCTGAAGCTGACCATGCCGCCGCTGGGCAGGTAGTACTCGTAGGCCAGGTCGATGCCGGTGGCCAGTTCGGGCTTCAGGTCCGGGTTGCCGATGCGGTCGGGGCTGTTCGGACTGTTGTGCTTCGAGTACGAGGTGCTGGCGATCAGGTTGGCCAGCGGCGGCGAGCGGTAGCTGCGCGTCAGGCTCATGCGGACCTGGTCCGCACCCTTGGGTTCGGGTTTCCACACGGCATGCAGCAGCGGCGTCCAGACGCTGGAGCTGTTGTCGCCCACGACCGTGCCCAGCTTGTCGTCCGGCGCCTCACTGTGCGTGCGGATGCCCTCCCAGCGCAGGCCGGCGTAGGCGGACCAATGCGGGTCGATGGTCCACTCGTCCTGGCTGTAGACGGCGGTGCGCATGCTGCGCGCCTGCAGGTTGTCGCCGGGGTCGCTGACCGGCTGGCCATCGGCGTCCAGCAGCGGGCCGCCATCTTGCAGCTGCGTGCGGTCTTGGCTCAGGTGCGCGCGGTCCAGCTCCAGGCCCGAGACGATGTTGTGGCCGTTCTCCAGCAACAGCGAGTACTTGGTGTTCAGGCTGGCGCTGCGCTCGCGCGACAGCGTGCGGTCGTCGAAGGTGGCTATGCCGTTGTCGTCCTTGGCGTCTTCACTGTCCTGCTCCACCCGATGGGTATTGCTGAGGCTACGCGACATGCCCAGGCCGACGCGGGCTTCCAGCCGCCCATCGCCGATCTGCGCCTTGTACATGCTGTTCAGCCGGCCCAGCGTCAGGCTGCTGTCCGAATGGCTCTGGCTGGTCGAGAACGGCAGCTCCGGCACCGCCGTGCCGATCACCTGGCCCGTCTTGTCGCTGTCGCCCTCGGAGTGCACGATGAACGGCATCACCTGCAGCGAGTCGCCGCCATCGAGCTTCCATTGCAGCTTGCCGCCGAGGTTCACGCCGGTGCGCTTGCTGCGCGAGGCGTCGGTCTCGGTGTAGTCCTTGGTCGAGCTGGTGGTGGTGACCACGGACTTGTCGTCCGTGTCGCGCCGGTTGACGCCGACGTTGAGGTTGTAGTCCAGCCCCAGCGCTTCGAACTTGTCCTCGCGGGACCAGTTCAGCTGCGGCTGCACGCGGCCATTCTCATAGGCCACCGAAGCCTTCAGGTCGTTCAGCTTCCGGGTGAAACCTTCGCGGGTGATGATGTTGATGGTGCCGCCAATCGCGCGGCCGCCGGTCTCGGCCGTGGGCGCGCGGATGATCTCGATGCGTTCGATCTGGTCCGGGTCCAGCGAGTCCAGCGACAGGCCGCCCTGCACGCGCTCGCCGTCCAGCAGGATCTGGGTGTAGCCGTTGCCCAGGCCGCGCATGCGGATCTGGCCGCCTCGGCCCGGCGTGCCGCCAATGGTCACACCCGGCAAGCGCTTGAGCAGGTCGCCAACGGTGCTGTCGCCGAACTTCTCGATCTCCTCGCGGCCGACGATGATCTTCGACGCGGTGGACCGGCGACGCTGCTCTGTGTCGCTGGTGCGCGCGCCGTTGATCTCGACTTTTTGCGTGGCACCGGCGGCGGCAGGCAGGGTCGCTTCGGCTGCAGGCGGCGTCGGCTCGGTGGGCGCGGTCTGGGCATGCAGGCCTGCAGCGGCCAGCCAGAGGCCGCAGCTCAGCGTCAGCGGCAGGCGTTTGAGGGCGAAAGGAGCACGGCTTTGATGAAGCATGGAGGGGCAACGCTGGCAAGGCCGCCCGCGCAGACGGTCGACCGGCCGCAACAACTGCGGCCACGGCCGGGTGCCAAGGCGAACGGCGACAAGAGGAGGCTGGCGCGGGCGGCGGAGCTGGCGGCTGCGGGCAGGCCGACGCGCTGACACGGCGCAGCAGCGGCCGAACCCGACCGGCCTGCGCCCATCGCAAGGAATGGTACCTGCGGGCCGTGAAGCTTTGTAAACGCTGCGGCGGCGCAACCTGCTGTTCAGCTGGAGGCCGGTTGCGCCAGCGCAATCTGGCACCGGCCGGCGCGCTTGGCGGCATACAGCGCCGCGTCAGCCTGGCGGTAGAGGTGATCGGCATTGCAGCGGCTGTCGCTGCCAGCCACCACCAGCCCGGCCGAAAACGCGACCTCGATCGGCTGGCCGTCGGCCCCGTGCAGGCCGATCAGCCGCGTGGCCCGCAGGACGTCCTCGGCCAAGTGGCGCGCACCAGCCTCGTCAGTCGCCGGCAGGATCAGGCCGAACTCCTCGCCGCCCAGGCGGCAGAACACGTCGGACGCGCGCAGCCGCGAGCGCACGGTCTCGGCGAACAGGCGCAGCGCCTCGTCGCCGGCGCGGTGGCCATGGTTGTCGTTGATGTGCTTGAAGTGGTCCAGGTCCATCAGCACGAAGGCGACCGGCGATTCGTCGCGCTGGCCGCGCTGCAGTTCGTGCTGCAGCAGGGCATCGGCGGTGCTGCGGTTGAAGCAGCCGGTCAGGCCATCGTGCGTGGCCAGCACTTCCAGGCGCTGCGCGGTGCGCTCCATGCCGGCCAGCAGAAAGCCCCAGCCGGTGGTCATCAGCGTCAGGAAAGCGGCCAGGAAGGTCAGGCCCTGGCCCAGGCTGGGCTGGGTCAGGGCCTGGTAGTCGGCAGGGTGGAACCAGGCGTGCCAGGCCCGGCAAACCAGGGCCAGCACCGTCAGCGCAAAACCGGTGCCGACCATCAACAGCGAGCGCTCGGCCGCAGCCCTGTGCCGGAAGACCAGCCAGACCGCCGGCAACAGGCAGGCGGCATAGACCAGCGAGAGCACCGAAGTGCGCTGGCTGAGCGGCCAGTCCAGCATGGCCAGGATGGGCAGCGCGGCAGCCAGCCAGCCCCAGCGCAAGACCAGCGGCAGGGGTTGCTCTGTCACGAAGACCCAGACGGCCTGGCTGAACAGCCCGGCCCCCAGGCACAGCAGCAGGTTGCCGATCAGCACGGACAGCGGCAGTGGCACCCAGGCCCGCGCGATCAGCGCAAGGAATCCACCCACCATTGCCCAGTTGCCGGCGACCCAGCAAGCCATTGCCGGTTGGTCGCGCCAGCTGGGCCTGGACAGCCCCATCTGCAGCGCGAGCAGAAGGAAGCCCAGTGTCAAGGCTGCGATCAGGGTCGGGATGTGCAGCGTCATGGCGGCTGGTGCGGACTCCGCCCCGGGGTTGCAAAAGGATGGGAACAGCCCACGGCAGGCCACAAGCGCAACACGTTGCCGGCCCGCCTCGGCACCGTGAGATTAGTCACGCATTGGAGCGCAGGAAAAGGGGTGCAAAGATTCAGGGTTTACGCTAGAATCCACAGCTTCGACGACTGCAGCCGTCTGTACAAGCTCAAAAGCGCCTCAACAGCGTGGTGTGCTTGGCAGCGTGAACGCAACAAGGCAAGACCCGGCAGGCCGCCAACCACTTCACGGTGATGGGCAGCAAACGGCCGGGGCCAGGTTCGCAAGAACCGGGTATTTTCCAGCCCACCCGTTGTGTCGCGCAAAGCGATGCGCCCGTCGGATTTCGTCCATCCCCTTCGACCTCCCGGTTTTGGTGCCGCCCTTTTGGGGTGAGCGTTGTAGCAGGTCTTGCCTTTGGCCTTTGCACTTTGCGGTGCATCGGATCGTTGGCAGACGCGGTCGGTGGCGATGTTTTTATGCCCCACCGCGTGCCCAAGCTGGTTGCCAACTGTGCAACGGACGGCCGCTGAGGATCGAATCCATGACTTTTGAAACCTTGGGCCTCGACGAGGCCCTGGTGCGCGCCTTGACCGCCGCCGGCTATGAAAACCCCACCGACGTGCAATCGCGAGCCATTCCGGCCGCGCTTGCCGGCCGTGACCTGCGCGTGTGCTCCAACACCGGCAGCGGCAAGACCGCGGCCTTCGTGCTGCCGGCCCTGATGAAGGTGCTGGCCGCTCGCCAGGACCCGGCCCAGAAGCCCAAGAAGGGCGAAGTGCGCGGCCCGCGCATCCTCGTGCTGGTGCCCACCCGTGAATTGTCGATGCAGGTGGCCAAGGCCGCTTCCAGCTACGGCCGTTTCGTCAATTACCTGAGCGTGACCAGCGTGGTCGGCGGCGTGCCCTACCCGGCGCAGCTGAAGGCCTTGCGCAGCCCGCTGGACATCCTGATCGCGACTCCCGGCCGCCTGATCGACCACATCGGCAGCGGCAAGGCCGTGCTGGAAAACGTCGAGATGCTGGTGCTGGACGAAGCCGACCGCATGCTGGACATGGGCTTCATCGAGGACATCGAGCACATCGCCGAGCAGCTGCCCGCCGGCCGCCAGACCCTGATGGCCAGCGCCACCTTCGCCGGTGAAGTCGGCCGCCTGGCCCAGCGCCTGCAGAAGGATGATGTCGAGCGCATCGAGATCACCAACCACACCGAGAAGCACGAGAACATCTCGCAGGAAATCATGTGGGCCGATGACCTCGACCATAAGCACGCCCTGCTGGACCACATCCTGACCGACCGCGACGTCGACCAGGCCGTTGTCTTCACCAGCACCCAGATCGATGCCGACCGCCTGGCCGACCGCCTGAACGAAATGGGCCACTCGGTCGCCGCGCTGCACGGCGGCATGCCGCAAGGCCGCCGCAACCGCGTGCTGCAGGGCCTGCGTTCGCGCCATGTGCGCATCCTGGTCGCCACCGACGTGGCCGCCCGCGGCATCGACGTGCCGACCATCACGCACGTCATCAACTACGGCCTGCCGCTGAAGGCCGAGGACTATGTGCACCGCATCGGCCGTACCGGCCGTGCCGGCCGCTCTGGCCGTGCGATCACGCTGGCCGAGCGTCGTGACGTGTCGATGATCCGCCGCATCCAGCACTACACCACGCTGCCGATCCCGGTCGCCATCGTGGCCGGCCTGGAACCCAGCCGCCCGGCGCCTGACATGTTCGGCCAGCGGCCTGACCGCGGCGGCATGGGCCCGCGCGGCAAGGGTGGCTTTGGCAACCGTGGCGGTGGCGGCTACCAGGGCAACAAGCCTTTCGGCGGCTTTGCCGGCCCGCGTGGCAACGACTTCGCACCGCGCGGTCCGCGCCCGGAGCGTGGCCCGTTCGACCGTCCGCAAGCTGACCGCCCGCAAGGCGAGCGCAGCTTCGGCGGCGACCGCCCGGCCTTCGCCGACCGCGGCGAGCAGCGTGGCGGTGGCTACTTCGAGCGCAAGGCAGCAAATGCCGGCGGCGACCGTGGTGGCTTCGCGCCGCGCGGTGACCGCGGTGGTTTCGGTGGTGATCGCCCGGCGTTCAACAATGACCGTCCGAGCTTCAACAGCGAACGCCCGGCCTTCAATGGCGAGCGTCCGTCGTTCAAGAGCGAGCGCCCGGCCTTCAACAACGACCGCCCGGCCTTTGCCGACCGCGGCGAACGCGCGCCCTACGCCGGCAAGCCCGGCGCCAGCAAGCCGCGTTTTGCCAACAGCGGTGACAGCTTCGGCAAGCGTCCCCGGAAGGACGTGTAAGCCGTGCGGGGGTCCACCGTGTCCCCCGCTGCGTAGATGTGGCGGTGCAGCCGTGCCGCCACCTCCGCATCAAATGGATTGCCGGCCTCGACAAACGCGTTGAACGCGTCGGCATCCAGCACCTCGGCCCACAGGTACACGTAGTAACCGGCGGCATACGCTGAACCGGAGAACAGGTGCTGGAAGTGGGCCAGCCGGTGCCGCATGCCAATCGCCTCCGGCATGCCCAGGCGCTGCAGCGCCTCGCGCTCGAAAGCGCCCACATCCACCGGTCCGTCCGGATCGGTCAGCGCATGGACCTCCAGGTCCACCCACGCGCTGCCCAAATAGCTCACCGTCTCCGCCCCCTGGCCCCAGTGCCGGGCTTTCTGCAGCCGCTCGACCAGCGAATGCGGAATCGGCTCGCCCGTCTGCCAGTGCCGCGCATGGCGCTGCAGCACCTCGGGCACGCCCAGCCAGTGCTCGAACAGCTGCGAAGGCAGCTCGACGAAGTCACGCAGCACCTGCGTGCCCGAGAGCCGGTGATAGGTCACGTCCGACAGCAAGCCGTGCAGCCCGTGGCCGAACTCGTGGAACAAGGTGCGCGCATCGTCGAACGACAGCAAGGTGGGCTGGCCCGGCGGCGCCTTCACGAAGTTGTTGTTGTTGACGATCAGCGGGCGGCTCACCCCGCGGTTGCGCGACTGGTAGTTGAAGCCGCTCATCCAGGCGCCCGAGCGCTTGGACTGGCGTGCGAAGTTGTCCTGCAGGAACAGCCCGGCACTGCGGCCGGTGGCATCGAACATCTCGTAGACCTTGACGTCCGGGTGGTAGCCCAACACGTCCGGCCGCGGCTCGAAGCGGACGCCGAACAGCCGCTGCGCGCAGTCGAACAAGGCCTCGACCATGCGCTCCAGCGAGAAGTAGGGCTTGACCTCGGCGTCGTCGATGTCGAAGCGGGCCTGGCGCACCTTCTCCGACCAGTAACGCCAGTCCCAACCCATGGGCTCGTGCATCACCCCATGGCTGCGCATCATCGCGACCAGCGCCTCCCGCTCGCGCTCGGCCGCCGGCAAGGCACGTTGCCAGACCTCGTCCAGCAGACCGCGCACTGCAGACTGCTCGCCCGCCATGCTGTCCACCAACGCGTAGTCCGCATAACTCGCGTGGCCGTGCAGCTGCGCCTGCGCGTGGCGCAGCTGCAGGATCTCGCGCACCAGCTGTCGGTTGTCGGTCTCGCCCGGCACTTCGCCGCGGCCGACCCACGCGCGCCACACGGTTTCGCGCAGGTCGCGCCGTTCGGAGAAGGTGAGGAATGGCTCGATCAGCGAGCGGCTCAGCGTGATGACCCAGGTCTCGCCTTCCAGCCCGCGCTCGCTGGCCGCCTGTCGCGCCGCAGCGCGCACGAATGGTGGCAGGCCGGCCAGTTCGGCCTCGTTGTTCAGCACCAGCTGGTAGCCGGCCTCGTCGGCCAGCACGTTCTGCGCAAAGCGGGTGCAGCGCTCGGCCAGCGACTGCATGATGGCCGCGTAGCGCGGCTGCGCCACGGCAGACAGCCGCGCGCCGGCATGCACGCAGTCGGCGTGCAGCCGCTCCAGCAGGCGGCGCTGCTCGGGCAGCAGCGCCAGCGACTCGCGCTGCGCGTGCAGCTTGTCCAGCTTGGCGAACACGCCGGCATGCATCTTCACCGCGCTGTCGTGCGCAGCCAGCGGCGCGGCCATCCTGCGCTGTACCTCGCGCAGCTCGGCCGAGGTGGCCGAGGCACTGAGGTTGGCCAGCAGCGCGCCCAGCCGGTGCAGCCAGGCGCCGGCACGGTCCAGTGCAGCGCCGGTGTTCTCGAAATCTGCCGGCGCCGTGTTCGCGGCAATCGCATCCAGTTCGGCCAGGTTTTCGCGCATCGCGAGCCGCATCGCTGGCTCGAAGTGCGCGGGCTGCACCTGCTCGAAAGGCGGCAGGCCAAACGGCCCGGTCCAGTCGGTCAACAAGGGATTGGGCGAAGCATTCATGGCGAACAGTCACTCCTTGGCAGCAAACGATGATGCCACCGGCCCCACAGGCTTCTCCGGCCATGGGCTTGTGCCGGCAGGCTTTGGCACCGAGACTCGGCGCTCTGGCCAGGAGGAACCCATGCAACAGAAACCCGCGCAGCCACCGAAGGCTCGCAAGCCATGACGGCAACCCAGACCTTGCAGGTCGGCCTGATCGGCTTCGGCTACGCCGGCCGCACGTTCCACGCGCCCTTGCTGCAGGCGACACCCGGCCTGCAACTGGCCGCGGTGGCCAGCTCTCAAGCCGAGGCGGTCAACACCGTGCTCGGGGCAGACGTGAGCGTGGTGCCGGACGCTGCTGCGCTGCTCGCGCTGCCGCTGGACCTGATCGTCATCGCGTCACCAAACGACACGCACCATCCGCTGGCGCGCGACGCGCTGATGGCCGGCAAGGCGGTGGTGATCGACAAGCCGATGGCGCTGGACCTTACCGAAGCCACCGAACTCGTGGCACTCGCAGCCCGGCAACAACGCTTGCTCAGCGTGTTCCACAACCGCCGCTGGGACGGCGACTTCCTCAGTGCCTCCGCACTGCTGCAGGACGGCCGGCTGGGCCGCGTGGTGCAGGCGGCCTTGTATTTCGACCGCTTCCGGCCCGAGGTCCGCCAGCGCTGGCGCGAATCGGCCGCGCCCGGCGGGGGGCTGTGGGCCGACCTCGGGCCGCATCTGCTGGACCAGGCGCTGCAACTGTTCGGCCCGCCAGCCACATTGCAATGCGAGCTGGCCACGCTGCGCGACGGCGCCGTGGCAGACGACTGGTTCCAGGCTCGCCTGGGCTACGTAAGCGGACTGCGCGTGCTGCTTCAAGCCAGCACACTGGCGGCCCTGCCCGGCCCGCGCTTCGAGCTGCACGGCACCTTGGGCAGCCTGCGCATCTGGGGGCTGGACGGCCAGGAAGACGCGCTGAAAGCCGGCCAGCGACCGGACCCGGCTCGCCTGGCCCAATGGGGCCGCCACCCCGGCCATGCAGAGCTCGCGCTGCCGCAGGCCGGCACGCCGGCCGAACTGCAGCCGCCACAGTCGCTGGCGCTGCAGCAGGGCGACTACACACGCTACTACGCAGGGCTGCGGGACGCCCTGCTGGGCCAGGCCGCCAACCCGGTGCCGCCGGCCGAAGCGCTGGCCGTGATGCAGCTGCTGGACCTGGGCCGCGCCAGTGCCAAGGCTGGCCACGCGCTGCCGGTCACAGGCCTGGCAATCCCGGAGTCGGCAATGCCTGCTGCCACCTAAACTGCGCCGATGCCGAACACCCCACTGGCCACCCCGGCCGAACTCGCCACCCGCTTCTACGACGCCTTTGCCCGGCGCGACGGCATTGCCATGCAGGCCTGCTACCACCCGCAGGCGCATTTCACAGACCCGGTCTTCGACCTGCACGGCGCCGAGATCGGCATGATGTGGCGCATGCTGTGCGCCAATGCACGCGACTTCCGGCTCGAATACAAGCTGCTGAGCAGCACCGAAACCGAGGCCACGGTGCAATGGGAAGCCTGGTACACCTTCAGCAGCACAGGCCGCCCGGTGCACAACATCATCACCGCGAAGATGCAGCTGCAGGAAGGCCTGCTGCTGCGCCATGTGGATGTGTTCGACTTCTGGCGCTGGAGCCGCCAGGCGCTGGGCCCCATTGGCATGCTGATGGGCTGGAGCGGCTGGCTGCAGGCCAAGGTGCGCGCCAAGGCCGCGGCCGGCCTGGCGCAGTGGGAACTCAAGCAGGCCGACGAAGCAAAGAAGGGTTGAAGTTCAGGCCGCCACGCGGAAGCGAGCGGTCACATCCGCCAGTCGCTGCGCCTGGTCCTTCAGGCTTTGCGCCGCGGCGGCGGACTCTTCGACCAGCGCTGCGTTCTGCTGGGTCATCTGGTCGAGCTGGTTGACCGAGCGGCCGATCTCGCCGATGCCGGTGCTCTGCTCGCTGGCCGCATGCGAAATCTCGCGAATGATGTGATCCACGCGCTGCACGCTGCTGACGATCTCGCCCATCGTCTCGCCCGCGTTCTGCACCAGGCGCGCGCCGGATTCGACGCTTTCGACCGACGCGCCGATCAGCGACTTGATCTCGCGCGCCGCACCCGCCGAGCGCTGCGCCAGCGAACGCACCTCGCTGGCCACCACGGCAAAGCCGCGGCCCTGCTCACCGGCCCGCGCCGCCTCCACGGCGGCATTCAGCGCCAGGATGTTGGTCTGGAAGGCGATGCCGTCGATCACGCCGATGATGTCGGCGATCTTGCGCGAACTGGCGCTGATGCTGTTCATCGTCGTCACCACCTGGCCGACCACTTCGCCACCCCGCGCGGCCACCGAAGTCGCGCTGCCCGCCAGCGCATTCGCCTGCCGGGCCGACTCGGCGCTCTGCTGCACCGTGCCGGTCAGCTGCTCCATCGCGCTGGCGGTCTGCTGCAGGTTGCTGGCGGTCTGCTCGGTGCGCTGGCTCAGGTCCAGGTTGCCGGTGGCCACCTCGCGGCTGGCGGTGCCAATCTGTTCGCTGGCCTGCTGCACTGCGCCGACCAGGCGCGCCAGCATGGCCTGCATGCCCTGCAGCTCGGTCACCAGAGCGGTGACTTCGTCCGGGCTGCGGCTGTCCCAGCGCTGCGGCGTCAGGTCGCCGTCGGCCACGCGGCGCGCCAGGGCTTGCGCCTGCTGCAGCGGCCTCAGGATGGACACGGTCAGCGCCCAGCCCAGCAGGGCTGATGCCAGCAGGCCAGCGACCACGCCCGCAAGCAGCAGCGCTTCGCCGGTGCGGGCTGAAGCCACGGCATCGGCCCGCTTCTCTTCGACCAGCGAAGCTTCGTGTTTGGCCAACTCGTCGACCGCCTTCGCATAGGCTGCCGCTGCGGGCCGCAGCTTCTGCTCAATTTCCTCGGTCGACACATGCGAGCCTTCTGCATCGCGCTTGACCAATGCGGTGCGCACGTCGCGGAACTGGTTGCCTGCGGCGTCGATCTGCTTCATCAGCGCCAGCGACTGCGCGTCGTCCAGCAGCGATTCGAGGCGCTTGCGCAGCTCGGCAGAGCGCTCCGAGGTGCGCTTGCGGTCGGCGCCCACGCGGGTGGCCAGCGCCTTGTCATCGCTCACCAGCAAGGCTTCGGCGCGGAAGGAACTGATCTCGACGATGGCGTGCAGCTCGCGCGCCAGCAGTGCGCGCTCGGCCGCCACGCCGCCGAGCTCGGCGGCCACGTCCGACAGCACGCGCAGGCGCCAGGCCCCCACCGCAGAGGCCAGCGCCATCAGCAAGGTCACGCCCGCCAGGCACAGCGACAGACGGGCACGCAGCCGGAACTTCAGCAGCAAGGAAATCATGATGCGGTCGCCTGCTCGATGCCTGGGCATCGCCTCCGGCGTCAATATTGGTAGATACCCTGGCTATCGGCTCAGGCTTTCGCAACTTGAGGCTTCGGGCGGCTTGCGCAGCCCAGCGCCTACACTTCGGACCCCGCTCACGTTGAGCGGGCTGTTCCGCTGTCGCACCCCATGGCCATCAAATCCACCGTCTTCAAGGCCCAGCTGCAGATCGCTGACATGGACCGCGCGCTTTACGCCGACCATGCGATCACGCTGGCCCGCCACCCGTCCGAAAACGACGAACGCATGATGATGCGGCTGCTGGCGTTCGCCCTTTCCGTGCCGGCCGACGACTTGCGCGGCAACCTGGAATTCACCGCCGGCCTGTCCGATCCGGACGCGCCGGACCTGTGGCAGAAGGACCTGACCGGCCAGCTGGTGCAGTGGATCGAGGTCGGCCAGCCCGACGACCGGCGCCTGGCCAAGGCCTGCGGCCGCTCGGAAGTGGTCAAGCTGTGGGCCTTCGCCAGCGCCGTGCCCATCTGGTGGCAGGCGCTGGAAGGCAAGGTCGTTCGACTGCCCAACCTGGAGGTCTGGCAGGTGCCGGCCGACCAAAGCAAGGAGCTGGCCACGCTGGCCCAGCGCACCATGCAGCTGCAGGTCACGGTGCAGGAAGGCCAGATCTGGGTCGGTGACGCGAGCCGTTCCATCACCGTCGAGCCCAAGCTGCTCAAGGGCCTGCACGCCAAGCGCTGAACAGCGCCCCCAGGCCGCCGACAAGCCTCGTCCGCCCCCCGCCGAACCAGGAAGCGGCATCGTCCTATCATGACGGTTCCGTGCCAGCGCCGATCCGGCGGCTGGTGTTGTACCGCCACAAGCGTCCCGACGATGTCCCACTTCAACCGCCGCCAGGCCCTCGCCCTGTTGGGTGCGGCCGGCACCCCACTGGCCATGGCACAAAATCCCATCTCCGCGGCCGCAGCCGCCGTCGCTCCCACCGCTGTCGCCACCGAGGACCCCTACCTCTGGCTGGAAGACGTGCTGGGCGACAAGGCGCTGAACTGGGTCCGCGAACACAACGCCGCGTCGCGCAGCGTGCTGGAAGCCCAGCCGGACTTCGAAGCCACGCGCACCCGGCTGAAGGACATCCTCGACTCGCGCGACCGCATTCCGCTGGTCAGCCGCGAGGGCGAGTACCTCTACAACCTGTGGAAGGACCAGGCCCACCCGCGTGGCCTGTGGCGCCGCACCACGCTGGACAGCTACCGCCAGGCCGAGCCGCAGTGGGACGTGATCCTGGACCTGGACGCGCTGGCCAAGGCCGAGAACGAGAACTGGGTCTGGAGCCGGGCCACGCGGCTGGGCGGCAAGTCCACGCGGGCGCTGGTCGCGCTGTCGCGCGGCGGGGCGGACGCCACCGTGGTCCGCGAATTCGACCTGGCCACGCGGCGCTTCGTCGAAGGCGGCTTCACGCTGCCCGAGGCCAAGTCGGACGTGGCATGGCTGGACGAGAACACCCTGTTCGTCGGCACCGATTTCGGCCCCGGCTCCTTGACCGACTCCGGCTACCCGCGCGTGGTCAAGCTTTGGAAGCGCGGCGAGCCGCTGTCGGCCGCGCGCACGGTCTACGAGGCGCAGAAGACCGACGTCGCGGCCTCGATCTCGGTCGACCACACGCCTGGCTTCCAGCGCGTGGTCTTCGGCCGCGCACCCGACTTCTTCACCGACGAACTGGTGCTCTGGCAAGACGGCAAGAGCACGCCGATTGCCAAGCCGGCCGACGCCCAGATCTCGTTCTGGCGCGATGCGCTGCTGATCAAGCTGCGCAGCGACTGGGCCGTGGGCGGCAGCACCTGGGCCAGCGGCTCGCTGTTGATGGCCCCGGCCGAAGCCTACCTGCGCGGCGAACGCCAGTTCACCGCACTGTTCACGCCCACCGCCACCCGCTCGCTGGAAGGCTGGTCGACCACCCGCAGCCAGGTGCTGCTGGACGTGCTGGACAACGTGGCCAACCGTGTCGTCGCCTGGCGCAAGGTGGCGAATGAAAAAGGTGGGGAATGGCAGCAGCGCGAGCTGAAGACGCCCTTCCCCGGCGCACTGCAGGTCCAGCCGCTGCACGACCCGCAGGTCGCAGACGACCCGCTGGCCGAGCACTTCTTCGTCTCGTACGTCGACTTCCTGACGCCCGACTCGCTTTACCTCGGCCGCGCCGACCAGGACTCGCTGGAGCGCATCAAGGCGCGCCCGGCGTTTTTCGACACCGCCGGCATGCGCGTCGAGCAGCGTTTTGCCAAGTCCAAGGACGGCACCAGGGTGCCCTACTTCGTGGTCTGGCCACAGGGCGCGATTGCCAACGGCAAGAACCCCACGCTGCTCTACGGCTATGGCGGCTTCGAGGTCTCGATGCAGCCCTGGTACTCGGCCAGCTGGGGCCATGGCTGGCTGCGCAAGGGCGGCGTGCTGGTGGTGGCCAACATCCGCGGCGGCGGCGAGTTCGGCCCGGCCTGGCACCAGGCGGCCATCAAGTCGCACAAGCAGAAGAGCTACGACGACTTCATCGCCGTCGCCGAAGACCTGCTGGCCAACAACATCACGACCCGCAAGCAACTGGGCATCCAGGGCGGCAGCAACGGCGGCCTGCTGGTCGGCGCGGTGATGATGCAGCGGCCGGACCTGTTCAACGCGATGGTCTGCCAGGTGCCGCTGCTGGACATGAAGCGCTTCAACAAGCTGCTGGCCGGCGCCAGCTGGATGGGCGAATACGGCAACCCTGACGACCCGGCCGAATGGAGTTTCATCTCCAAGTACAGCCCGTACCAGAACGTGCACCAGAAGACTCACTACCCGCGGGTCTTCTTCGTCACCTCCACGCGCGACGACCGGGTCCACCCCGGGCATGCGCGCAAGATGGCGGCCCGCATGATGGCGCAGGGCCACCCGGTGCTGTACTACGAGAACATCGAAGGCGGCCACGGCGGTGCGGCCGACAACGCCCAGCTGGCCGACCGCCAGGCGCTGGAGTTTGCGTATTTGTGGGCCCAGCTGGGCAGCCCGGCCAAGGCAGGCACGGGAAGCTGAACTGCCGGTGACAACCGGCGTCGGCGCCCGAACCAGGCGCCGACCCCTGGCTCAAGTCAGGCAGCTGCGGGGCCGATAGACGGACAACATGTCCGTGCCCGCCTGCCTGTCCACGCTGTTCGCCTCGCTGAAGTTCCGCCTCACGGCCATCGCCGTGCTGGTGCTGGCGCTGGGCATTGGCCTGATCACGGTGCAGCTGACCCAGCACGCCGAGCGCGACCTGCTACAGATGCAGCGCCAGCGCGAGCTGGACGGCGTGGTGCGCAGCGCCGCGGTGCTGTCGCGCCGTTGCGTGGAACTGCAGCGTGCACTGCGCGCCAGCGCCAGCCTGCTGGACGAGGCCACGCTGGCCGATCCGCAGCGGCTGGCCAGCGCCCTCCATGCCACGCCCGCACTGCGCGAGCTGTTCAGCTATGTGTTCGTGGCCGATGCCAATGGCAAGGTGCTGCTGGTTGCCGACAGCCAGGGCCTGCGCCATCCGCAGGTGTGGATCGGCGACCGCGACTACTTCCAGACCGCCATCACCCAGGCCAGGCCCGCCATCTCCGAGCCGCTGCCCGACCGCGTGCTGGGCCAGCCCGTCGTGGCGTTGGTGCATCCGTTGACCGACATCGGCAGCGGCCGGGTGCATGGCGTGATCGGCGGCGCGATGAAGCTGGCCAGCCGCGAGCTGCTGTCGGACCTGGTCGAAAGCACCAACGGCAACGCAGGCGACACCGGTGCCACCGTGATCGTCACCGATGCCAACGGCCGCATCCTCGCCCACCCCGAGCCGCGCCGCCTGCTCGGCCAGCTGCGCGAGGAGCCCGGGCTGCGCGAGGCGACCGAAGCCTGGTGGGCCAGCGGCGCACCGGTCGAGCCCAGCGGGCTCAGCCTGCCGCAAGCCGGCCAGATGGTCAGCAATGCCGGCGTGCCCGGGCCGGACTGGGTGGTCTGGCGCCTGTTGCCGGAAGAAGCCTTGCTCGCGCCGCTGCACCAGGCGCGCAGGGAAGCGCTGCAATGGGCTGGCGCCTTGGTGCTGCTGCTGGGCGCCTGCCTGCTGCTGGTGGTGGCCTGGCTGCTGCGGCCGTTGACGCTGCTGCGCCGCCGCGCGCTGCGCTTGTTCGAGCCCGGCGACCATGCGGCCGGCGACTGGCCGGCGCTGAACGGCGAGATCGGCCAGCTGAGCCAGGTGCTGCGCCAGGTCAGCACGGCGCGCGAGCAGGTCGAGCACCTGAACCGCGAGGTGCTGGTCAAGCTGCGCTCGGTGATGAACGCCTCGCCGCTGGGGATCGCGGTGAGCCGGGACGGCAAGGCCGAGATGGTGAGCGACGAGTTCTGCCAGCTGTTCGGCCGCCCGCGCGAGGCGCTGCTGGGCAGCACGCCGGAAATCGTCTTCGGCGCCGAACCGGACTGGCAGCGCGCCAGGGCCGAGTCCGAGGCGGCCTTCCGCAACGGCCAGCGCTACCAGGGCGACTGGCAGCTGCGCCGGGCCGATGGCAGCCTGTTCTGGGCCCGGCTGCACGGCCGGCTGGTCGACGAGCACCAGCTGCGCGCCGGCACCGTCTGGACGGTGTCCGACATTTCCAGCGAAGTGGCCGAGCGCGAGCAGCTCGCCTGGTCCGCCAGCCACGATCTGCTGACTGGCCTGGCCAACCGCCGCGCCTTCCTGCAGCGCGCCAACCGGCTGCTGGCCGAGCGCCCGGCCAGCGTGGCCGCGGCGCTGCTGGTGATCGACCTGGACCGCTTCAAGCCGATCAACGACACGGCCGGACATGCCGCTGGCGATGCAATGCTGAAGGCGGTGGCCGCGGCCATCGGCCAGCAGGTGCGCGGCAGCGACCTGGTGGTGCGCCTGGGCGGCGACGAATTCGGCGTGCTGCTGCCCAGCTGCCCGCCCGAGGCCGCGCAACGCGTGGCCGGCCACATCCGCGAGGCGGTCGACAGCATCGTGCTGCCCTGGGGCGTGCAAAAGCTGCGCGTGGGCGCCAGCCTCGGCCTGGCGATGCTGGACAGCGACACGCTGGACACCGCCGACTGGCTGCACCAGGCCGACATCGCCTGCTACGCCGACAAGGCCGAGCGCAAGCGTGAGGACCGCCAGGACCGTGAAGTCGCCGATTTGCCGCCACCGCCGACGCTGCGCATCGTCGGCAAGGGCTGAAGCCGCTCAGCGCTTGGTCGCCTCGCCCTCGCGCTCCTGCAACAGCCGCCACATCACCTTGCCCGAACCGCTCTTGGGCAGCGTGTCGACAAACTCGACCACGCGCGGCGCCTTGTAGGCCGCCATGTGCTCGTGCGCCCAGTCGATGATGGCCTGCTCGCTGGTCACGCCCCTGGCCTCGGCCCGCAGCACGACGATGGCCTTGACCGTCTCGCCACGGTAGGCGTCCTTGGCCGAGATCACGCAGGCCTCGGCCACCGCCGGGTGGCGGTACAGCAGCAGCTCCACCTCAGAGGGCCAGACCTTGAAGCCGCTGGCATTGATCATGCGCTTGAGCCGGTCGGTGATGAAGAAGTAGCCGTCCTCGTCGACCCGGCCCAGGTCGCCGGTGCGGAAGAAACGCTTGCCGCCCAGCTCGATGAAGGCCGCGCGCGTCGCCTCCGGGTGTTTCCAGTAGCCCTTGAAGACCATGGGCCCGTGCGTCACGATCTCGCCGACCTCGCCTTGCGGCAGCAGCGCCAGCGTGTCCGGATCGATGACCCGCGAGTCCACGCCGAAGATCGGCATGCCCAGGCATTGCAGCTTGGAGCGCTCGGGCGGGTTGCCGTGCGAAGGCGCGGCGGTTTCGGTCAGGCCGTAGCCTTCGGAGAACGTCAGCCCGTATTCCTTCAGCAGCCGCTCGGCCACCGCCTGCGGCATGGCCGCGCCGCCGCCGGAGAGGTACACGAGGCTGGACAGGTCGAACTGGTGATGGTTGGGGCTGTTGAACAGGTCGATGATCATCGTCGGGATGCAGGTCCAGTGCGTGATCCTGTATTGCGAGATCAGCCTGCCGGCCAGCTCGCGGTCCCAGCGCGGCAGCAGGACCACCGTGGTGCCGCCATACACCGGTGCCAGCACGTTGTAGAGCATGCCGGTGATGTGGAACATCGGCACCACGCCCAGGCTGACCGACTCGGCACCGGCATAGCCCCAGATGCCGCCGCCGCAGGTGTTGGACATCAGCGTGCGGTGCGTGTGCATGCAGCCCTTGGGCAGGCCGGTGGTGCCCGAGGTGTAGGGCAGCAGCGCCATGTCGTCTGGCAAGGCGGTGGCTGGCCCGGCCGGGCGCAGGCCGGCGCCCAGCGCCTCTTCCCAGCGGTAGGCGCCGGCCGGCAGCGGCGGGTCGGCGCGCAGCCAGGCTTCGATGGCCGGCTGCGGTGCCAGCGCAGCCGGGATCTGCGCAGGCAGCATGTCCGAATAACGCGTCACCAGCAGGGTCTGCAATTGCTGCTGCGGCGGCAGCGCGGCGTTGGCCTCGGCGACGATGGCCGCGCCGTCGGCACCGCAGATCACCGCCTTGGTGTCCGGGTCGCTGATGTAGTGGCCGAACTCCTCCACCCGGTTCATCGGGTTGACCGGCACCACCACCGCGTCGCAGCGCATCACCGCGTAGAAGGCGATCACGAACTGCGGGCAGTTCTGCAGGAACAGCGCCACGCGGTCGCCCTTGCCAATGCCCTGGGCCTGCAGCCAGCCGGCCAGCGCCTCGGCCTGCTGCTTGAGCTGCCCGTAGCTCAGCGCGTGGCCGAAGAACAGGTTGGCCGCCCGGTTCGGGAAGCGCGCGGCGGTCACTTCCAGGTTGAACCACAGGTTGACCTCGGGCACCACCAGCGACTTGGGCAGGCGCCGCGGCCAGTGCTTCAGGTGCGGCAGCTCGGGCAGGGCCGTGGCCTGCGTCTCGGGGGTGGCGATGGAATCGGCAGTCTTCATGGCGTGTCCATGCGGGAAGTCGAAGAAGCGGAAGATGCGGAACAAGCGGTGGCGCGGTGCTGAGCCCGCGCGCAGCACACGGGCTGCCGCGATCGGCCCAGCGTAGCGGCGCTGCCGCGGTGCCGCCACCGGGGTCGGCCCGTAGGACTTGTCTCAAGGGCGACAAAGCCCCGCAGCGGGTACGCTTGTTGCACACTGGATTTGGCGCACGCACCGCCGGTCCCGTCGCCACCTGGCTTGCCAGGCGTCCTGTGTTGTTGGAGACAAGCATGCCCAGAGCCGGCCCCATCCTCGCCCCGGCGGCCACCGCCGGCCCGGCCGTGAACGCCGTGCCGCTGCCTTGCGTGATCGACGTCGAGGCCTCCGGATTCGGCCGCGGCAGTTACCCGATCGAGGTCGGCTTCGTGCTGCCGGATGGCGAGTCCGTCTGCACCCTGGTGCAGCCCGCGCCGCACTGGCAACACTGGGACGGCGCGGCCGAGCACCTGCACGGCATCACCCGCGACGTGCTGGCGCGGCACGGCAAGCCGCCGCGCGAGGTCGCCGAGCTGCTCAACAGCCGGCTGCGTGGCGCCACCATCTACTGCGACAGCTGGGCCCACGACTACGCCTGGCTGGCCATCCTGTTCGACGAAGCCGGCCTCACGCCCAGCTTCAAGCTGCGCCACCTGCACGAGCTGCTGGACGACCAGGCCGCCGCGCACTGGGACGGCGCCTGCGCCGAGGTGCGCAACAGCCTGCAGCTGCAGCGCCACCGAGCCTCCACCGATGCCCGCGTGCTGCAGCTGGCGCTGGCCCGGGTGCGGGGGCAGGCCGCGCCCACCGTGCCACCCTCGCCAGAGGCCGCCTGACCCCACGCTGGACCATGGCTGAGCGCTTGCCCGCTTCGGTGCGCCGCCATGCGCTGATGCTGATCGGCGTTGGCTTGATCGCCGTGCTGGCCGCGGTGGCCTGGGTGCAGTCGCGCCAGTTCGTGCTGTTCAGCGCCAGCATGCAGCGCAACGAGGACAACCGTGTCTGGCGCCTGGTCGAGCTAGAAACCGAAACCCTGTTGCTGCGCGACGCACTGGAGGCCGCGGCCGCCCACCCGGACGCCGGCAGCCAGGCCCTCCTGCGCCAGCGGCACGAGCGCTTTGCCAACCAGGTGCAGCTGCTGCTCAAGCCGGCCCGCAACAGCAACGAGCCCAACGACGGCGCGCTGCCCGAACTGCTGGGCGCCAAACCCCAGGCCTTGCAGCGCCTGCTGAACTCGCTGGTGCGCCAGGTGGACCTGGTGCTGCAGCGCAGCGGCCCGGCCGAGCCGGCGCTGCTGCACAACCTGGCCGACGAGATGGCGCTGCTGCAAACCCCTGTGCATGCACTGGCCGACGAGGCCAATGCCCGCAGCCATGCGCAGACGCTGTGGCGCAACAGCAGCATCCGCAGCCAGATCCACCTCGGCGTGGGCTTGACCGCGCTGCTCAGCCTGATGACGCTGGCCTTCGCCGCCGTGCTGCTGCGCCAGTGGCGCGCCAGCCTGCAGCGCGGCGAGGACCTGGAGCACCTCGCCGAGCGACTGAAAAGCGCCCGCGAGGCGGCCGACAGCGCCAACCAGGCCAAGAGCGTGTTCCTGGCCAACATGAGCCACGAGCTGCGCACGCCATTCAACGGCCTGCTGGGCATGCTCAGCCTGCTGGAGGACACCCGGCTGGACGTGGAGCAGACCCACTTCGTGCACACCGCGCGCGACTCGGCCGAGCACCTGCTGGCGATCCTGAACGACATCCTGGACCTCTCGCGCCTGGAGTCCGGCCGCATGACGCTGGACCTGCGGCCGCTGCGCCTGGGCGCGCTGCTGCGCGAGGTCGAGTCCACCATGGGCCCGGCCGCGCATGCCAAGGGGCTGGCGCTGGAATGCCTGGTCGACCCGCAGCTGCCCGAGTGGCTGCTGGGCGACGGCACGCGCATCCGCCAGGTCCTGTTCAACCTGCTGTCGAACGCGGTCAAGTTCACAGAGCATGGCCGCATCCGCCTGATCGCCCAGCCGGTCGGCACCCTGGACGCCCAGCAACGGCTGCCGGTGCAACTGCAGGTGATCGACACCGGCGTGGGCATCGCGCCGGTCGTGCAGGGCCGCCTGTTCCAGCGCTTCAGCCAGGGCGACGACCGCATCTCGCGCCAGTACGGCGGCGCCGGCCTGGGGCTGGAGATCACCCGCAACCTGGCGCGGCTGATGGACGGCGAGATCCGCATGCGCAGCCAGCCCGGCCAGGGCAGCGAATTCAGCGTGGTGCTGCCGCTGCGGCCCTGCAAGCCGCCGCAAGCCGAAGGCATTGCAAGCGGCACGCCGCCGGCCCGCGCGCTGGACGTGCTGGTCGCCGAGGACCATGCGACCAACCGCATGGTGGTCGGCACGCTGCTGTCGCGCCTGGGCCACCAGGTGCGTTTTGCGCGCAATGGCGAAGAAGCGCTGCGCGAGGCCGAGCGCCATTGCCCGGACCTGATCCTGATGGACCTGCACATGCCCGGCATGGACGGCCTGGAAGCCACCCGCCAGCTGCGCCGCCGCGCGCCGCCGCTGGGCCGGGTGCGGGTCATCGCCGTCAGTGCGGACGCCTTCGAGAACACCCGTGCCCAGGCCCTGGCTGCCGGCATGAACGGCTTCCTGAGCAAGCCCTTCCACTGGGACGCGCTGGAGCAGTTGCTGGGCCGCGTGCCCGCCTCGCGCGACGCAGCCATGGCCGAGGCTGCGCTGGCCCGCGGCGCGGCGCATGCAGACACAAGAGCCACCGACACCGCGCCTGTGACACTCCCGGACGCCGCCACTGAAGCAGCTACCGACGCAGCATCACACACGCCGCTTGCCGCAACGAAGGAAGCCCCAGTGCAGCGCCCCGCGGCCAAGGTCCGCCCCCGTCCTGGCGACATGGCCCGCCACCTGAACCTGTCCACGCTGGGCGAGCTGTGCGTGCTGCTGACGGCCGACGGCCTGCGCCCGCTGCTGCGCGACTTCTTCGCCGACAGCGACGGCACCCTGCCCGCGCTGTGCGACGCACTGGGCGAGCAAGCGCCGGCCCGCATCCGCCAGCATGCCCACGCGATCAAGGGTGCTGCCGAACTGGTCGGCCAGGCCGGCGTTGCCGAACTGGCCCGTGAGATCGAGCATCAGGCCGACGCGCTGGCCGAGCAGCCGGACCAGGCCGAGCGCATGGCCGAACGCTTGAGCGAGCGCTGGGCGCGCTGCCAGGCGCTGTGCGAGTGCCTGGGCTTTCTGTGAGTTAGACCACCACCGGCTCAATCTCCAGCCGGATGCCGAAGCGGCCGTAGACGCTCTCTTGAATGGCCCGCGCCAGCGTCTGCACCTCGGAGCCGATGGCGCCGCCGCGGTTCACCAGCACCAGCGCCTGCTTCTCGTAGACGCCCGCGTGGCCCACCGTCTTGCCCTTCCAGCCGCAGGCGTCGATCAGCCAGCCTGCTGCGAGCTTGAAGCCGCCGCCGTCCATCGGGTAGTGCACCACATGCGGGTCGCGGGCGATGATGTCGCGGCACTGCTCGGCTGTGACCAGCGGGTTCTTGAAGAAGCTGCCGACGTTGCCGATCACGGCCGGGTCCGGCAGCTTGGCGCGGCGGATCGCGCAGACCCAGTCGAAGAGGGTGCGGGCATCGGGCGCGTGGTTGCCGGTCTCGGCCATCTTGCGCTCCAGGTCCAGGTAGCCCAGCACCGGCTGCCAGTGCCTGGGCAGGCGAAAGCGCACCCGGGTGATCAGGCTCTTGCCGGCCAGGGCCTGCTTGAAGATGCTGTCGCGGTAGCCGAACTTGCACTGCGAAGCGTCCAGCCGCACGCTGCGGCCGGTCACCAGGTCCACCGCGTCCAGCGAGTCGAAGCGGTCCTGCAGCTCCAGCCCGTAGGCGCCGATGTTCTGCACCGGCGCCGCGCCCACGGTACCGGGGATCAGCGCCATGTTCTCCAGCCCGGGCAGGTCGTGGTCCAGCGTCCACGCCACCAGGTCGTGCCAGGACTCGCCGCCGCCGGCTTCGACGATGAAGGCGTCCGCCGTTTCGCTCGCCACGCGCATGCCCTTGACCTCGACCTTCAGCACCAGCTCCGGCATGTCCCGGGTCAGGATCACGTTGCTGCCGCCGCCCAGCACGAACTTGGGCGCGCCGCCCAGGCCGGGCAACTCCAGCAGCCGGCGCACGTCGGCGTCTGCGGTGATGCGCACCAGCCGGCCGGCCACCGCGGGCAGGCCAAAGGTGTTATAGGACTTCAGGCTCACGCCCGCTTCGATTTGCATGGCAGAATTTTCTGCTATTCCCCGTTCT
>Ga0307514_10001674_pt1 | contig 25742 bp, 24 predicted proteins | sample 16_EM_MG_FD_203088 | JGI IMG/M metagenome (GOLD analysis project Ga0307514, IMG submission 203088) | Populus trichocarpa ectomycorrhiza microbial communities from riparian zone in the Pacific Northwest, United States - 16_EM | ecosystem: Host-associated > Plants > Roots > Unclassified | place... | reverse complement strand
TTGTAGCCGTCGCTCTCTCCGACGTAGGAGACCTGCTTGGTGAGGTCGAGGCCGGCTTTGATGAGTTTCTCGGTCTTGAAGTGCTTGTTGGTGCGGCTGTCGGCGTCGACCATCAGCATGACGGTGCGGTGGTGCTTGACGAGGTAGCCCGCGAGGTGGAGTGCTCCTTCGTTGTTGTCGCAGGCCCACAGGGCGATGCCGGCCGCCTGCAGGGGCAGACCCTGCGAGAGGCGGAAGAGCAGGGGCACGCACTGCTGCTCGGTGGGGCCTTCGACTGCCAGGAAGCAGCGTTCGTGCAGCAGGACGGAGTTGCGCAGTCCCACCGCGGCGGCGATCTGTCCGAGGTGGAAGTCGATGCCGTCGTGGGTGTCGTCGTCGAGGCGTTCGACGAGGGTGCGGCCGCTGTCGCTGAGCTTGAGGTGGACGACGTCGGCGATGTCGACGCCGTCGATGAGGTTCATCGAGTGGGTGGCGACGATGACGCTGACGTGGGGCAGGGCGCACTGCTTGCGGATGATGTCCATGACGGTGCGCTGGTGGCGGTAGTCGAGGTGGGTGTCGGGCTCGTCGTAGACGACGATTGTCTGGGTGGGCTGCGGCTCGTCCTGCTCCCCCGCTGCGGCGAGTTCGCTACTTTCGAGGAGGCTGCTGGTCCACTCCCATACGGCGAGGGCGATGCGCCGGGTGCTGCCCTGGCCCGAGCGGGTCAGGTCCACGGGCTCGCCGTCGGCCTTGGAGACCTCCAGCGGCGCCCTTTTGAAGCCGCCTTTGAAGGAGACCTCGGGCTTGACCTCCACGCCGACGAACTCGTGGCAGTGCTGGCGGATGTGGCGGCACAGGGAGTCCGCTTCCTTCTCCAGCCGCTGCGTAATCTCCTTCTCGATCTCCCGGACCCGCCCCTGGAGGGTCTCGTCCTCCAGGTGGGTTTCGTAGCAGCTACTCAAGGCGGTGCGTACCGCGTCGTCCGGGCTCTCGTCCTTGCCGCCGAACGCCAGCAGCCGCGGCAGCCGAGTCTCGAGGTCTTTGGGCAGCGGCTGCCACTGGTCGGTCTGCGGGACGGTCGCGGCGTGTGCGGTGAGCGCGGCCAGCAGGTCGTCCTTCAGCGTGCCCGAGGGGACGAGGCCGAACTCTGCCACGAGTTCGGTCAGGTCCTTCTTCATCAGCCGGCCCAGGCCCTGTAGGCGGCTGTCGGCGGGCTGCGATCCGAAGAACTCCCAGCACGCCGCCTCACCGGCCCGTGAGCGGCGCCGGATACGGAGCTCGGCCGGTAAGGGGGCTGCTGCGGCCTGCTCGGCGGTGTCCAGGCGGAAGACGCCCTCCACCCATGTCTCCGCGCAGCGCTGTCCCTTGACACCCTCGTCCTGCTGGTAGGTGCGGTCCTCGTCCGTCAAACGGTGTTCGCCCAGCAGGAAGGCCAGCGCGGCCAGGACGGCACTTTTGCCGCCGTCGTTGCGGCCGGCCAGGATCGTCGGGCTGCTGACCGGGATGTCCTGCACATAGGTCAGCGAGCGGAACCCGCACGCGGAGAAGCTGATGAGGTGCACGGTCGAGCTGCTCCGTATCTCCCTGCTCCGCCGGGCGACGGGCAGGGGTGTGGCGTGCGGGCGTTACGCGTGCGGATGAGGCGCTTGAGGCCTCGGCGCAGGCCGTCATCCTAGAGGCACGCACAGCAACCGTGCCCCGTATTGCGCCAGTTAGCGTCTGGGCGAGGAGAGGCTGAGCCTCTCCTCCTGAGGGCGGAACGCCGCATCCCGCAGGAGCCGGAAGCTGCGCCGGCACAGCCTCAGGGAACGTCTTTGACCAGCGTGAACCCGGAATGCACGGTTCCACGCACTGCGGTTGAGAGCTGAAGGAGGCCGGATCGGGAGCCTGGAGGTCGCGTCCGTTATGGCGGGGCCTTTCATCACGGGTATCGCGGCCAGCTGATCAATTCTCCTGGGTTCCAAGAGCAGCCGTCGGTGTGAACCGGAAGGGGCAGGTTGCCCAGCCATCACCCGGCCGGCCACTTTTCTTGACGTTCTGTCATTTTTGTCAACTTCGATACACAGAGGAATATTTGAAGCTAATCTTTTGAGGTCTGATCTGAGGTGGTACGACGTGAGTGACGTACGTCTGGCGCAGCCGGGGATGCTGGTGGTGGCCCGGGAGTTCCGCGGCATGACGCAAGCCGACGTGGCTGAGGCAATGGTGAAGGCCTCCGGCGGTGACGCGGTGGTGTCGCAGGGGTATGTGAGCCGCGCCGAGAGCGGCCGGCTGGCGGTCTCGGGAGGGCGGCTGGAGCTGTACGCGGCGGCGCTGGGGTATCCGCCGGATCTGTTGTGTCTGGATCCGCAGGTGCACGGGGTCGGCGTGGGGCTCGTCCACCACCGCAAGCGGGCGTCGTTGACCGTCTCCGTCCTGCGGCGCCAGCATGCCCATCTCGCTCTGACACGGGTGCAGTTGCAGGGCATCGCCGCGTGCCGTCCCGGTCTCGGTGTGCGGGCTGCGGCCATTCCCACTGTCGCACTGGACGCCTTGACCACGGCCAAGGACGCAGCCCGGCAGGTTCGCAAGGCCTGGGGCATGCCGCCGGGCCCGGCGGCAGACATCACCGCATCGCTGGAGGAGGCCGGGGCCCTGGTGGTCGCGCGTGATCTGGGCAGCGGCCGGCTCGACGCGGTCAGCCAGTGGGACGGAACGCAGCCGCCGCTCATCCTGGCCAACGACCACGCGCCCGCAGACCGTTACCGCTTCAGCCTGGCGCACGAGCTGGGGCACCTGGTCCTGCACCGGTCCCCCGGCGACAGCGCCCTGCAGGAGCGGCAGGCCGACGAATTCGCCGCCGAGTTCCTCATGCCCGCGCGTGACATCCGCTCCGCCTTCACGCCTCGCGTTGACCTGGAACTGCTGGCCCGGCTGAAGCGGGAGTGGAAGGTGTCGATGGCCGCGCTGCTGCGCCGGGCGCAGAGTCTGAACATCGTCACGGACTGGCAGTACCGCAGCGTGATGGTGGAGATGTCCGCGCTGGGATACCGCACGGCCGAACCGGTCGAGATGGACCGGGAGCGGCCCCGGTACGTGCCTGGGCTGATCCGCTCTGCTCTGGCCGCGGGGATGAGCGAGGAGGAGCTGGCCCGCTGTGCGCGGCTGCTGCCTGAGGACTTTCAGCTGCTGTACGCCCCGCGCGACGGCGCGGCGGTGGATTCCGCTTCGAAGGTGAGGCCATGACTGAGTCGTTCCCCTCCCCGCGCCCGGGCGCCGGTTCCGATCCTGCGGAGCCTCCCGACCCTCCTCTCACCCAACCGCCTTCTATACCCGGGCAGTTGCGGGGCCGGATGCTGCTGCAGGCCGGGGTGAGCCGGGTCGGTTACATCCGCGCGCAGCTCGATCCGGTGCGCAGCGGGCTCGTCGTCAGCGGTCCCGGGGCGGCGGTGAAAGTCCGCAAGCTGCGCGAGGAGGGGTTCACGGGACCGCTGCTGGCGGATCCCGCCGTCTACACCGTGGCGGCGGCCAGTGAGGACGACCCTTTCCCCGACGTCTCGGAAGGCCAGCTAGCCTTCGGCGACCCGCTGAGGCTGTCGATCGAGGAGCAGGTGGGCCACCGTGCAGGCGCGACGGCGGCCATGACGCCCACCGGATATCTGCACGCGGAAGACTCCGACGCCCTCAAGGCCGCCGTCCACCAGGTCCTCAAGCTGGAGGACCCCCACGTCTTCTTCAGTGTTCCCGTGGACGTGGCGTGGCTGCGCGACGACGCGGTCGGGCAGCTGATCGCCTGGCTCAATATCGTACCGAACCCCAAAGTGGTCATGCTCGGCGGACAGATGGACCCGCTGGCCGGCTTCTCCCAGGCAGTGGGCAACCTCAAGCGGCTGCTGGCGGAGGTCCCCGGCACGGCACTGCTGCGTGCCGACCTCGCCGCGTTCGGGGCTCTGGCCCACGGGGCGGCGTTCACCGCCTTCGGCGCCACCAGCAGCGTGCGGCACATCGTGCCGCCCGGCCAGGCGGCCAAGCGCTCCCCGGGCGGACCGAAGTCGCCCTCCGTGCTACTGCCGGAGCTGATGGACTTCTTCCTCGGCGAGACGCTGGCGAAGAGGTTCGCCGCCGGCCTGGCGCCGGTGTGCCAGTGTGCGGCCTGTGACGGGCGCGTGCTGGACACCTTCGTCAGCAATCACTGGCAGGTGCCGGCGGCCGCCCACAACGCGGCGGTGCTGATGGAGTGGCTGCGCAGTATGGACGCCGTCGAGCCGGCCGGGCGGCCCGCGTGGTGGCAGCAGCGCTGCCGGCGCGCAGTGGACCGCTACCCGGTGCTCAACGCTGAACTCGACCATCCCGGGTTCAGCGCCTTCAAGGTGCCCCAGCAGTTGCTGCAGTGGGCGCAGGCTCCCGTCGCCCCGCAGGCCCCCTCCACGGCACGCCCGGTGGCGGGCGTGGAGCGCGGTGAGCCGTGACTAGCCGATGCGGTGGTGGAACTCCTCGGTGAAGCACCAGGCCGCGGGGGTGTGGCGGCGCGGGGTGTAAGGCCGGGGTTCCAGCAGCAGATCCACGCTCTCGCCGTCGGCCACCAGGACGCCGATGCCGTAGAAGGCGGCTTCCATCAGCATCTCCTCAGCCGCCGGTGGAGCGCTGTCAAGCAGCAGGGCCCGCCGGCAGAAGGGGGCGAAACGACCGGCTCGCTCGAGTCCTCCGCGCCAGCCCGCGGCGCTCGCCCGGACCACGGCGAGATCAACGGTGAGCGGCCGCACCGCGCGACGGGTGACCTCACGACGGTCGGCCTCGGCCGCACCGGCCGGCAGCCGCCGTACCGCCGACCGCAGCCGTGCGGGCAGCGACGCCAGTGCGACGGGCTCGTCGACGGGCAGCTCCAGAAGAGTCTGCAGCGCATCAAGACTGTCCAGGCGCGCCGCTGACACGCGGGTGCGGCGTGCGCATTCTTCCTCGTCAAGCCGGTAGAACAGCAGCGCCTGGCTGCCCATCAGCTGGAGCGAGACAGACAGTACGGCCGGATTAAGCAGGGCCGCGGAGGCTGCGCGTACCGATGTGCCCACCGACGGGCTGGCCAAGGTCACCATGCCGTTCACCCTGCCTCATCCGACTTCAGCCGCACCCGGCGGCCCCGACTATCCCACCCGATAGGGCACGGCCGCCTCGTCCAAACGTTCCAAAAACCCACCCAATCCCTGCCACAGTGCTATGTCGCCGACCGAACGGTAGAACTACCGCTGTTCCCCGGACACCAGGCCTGCGGGCGGCATGCCGCGCGGCCAGGTGGACCACGGCGCAGGTCCCGCACAGCACGGCGGCTCGGTGACGGGTATGCGCAGACCGGCTTACAGACCAGGACCTGCTGCGAGATCCCAGCGCAGACCGCGCACATGGCAACCCTGCACTGTGCGCAGACGCCGACCACTGCGATCCGCGCACCGTCACCGACGACTCCCCTGTTCGCCGCAGAGAGTCCAGCGAGAACGGCCTGAGATCGATCGCCTCGGGCAGGCAGCAAGGCGGCCGGGCTTCCTGCTGGGCAGGAGTCAGACGTGGCCTTGCGCCTGGAACGCAAAAGAGCCCGGATCGTGTAGATCCGGGCTCTTCGGCAGTAGCGGGGACAGGATTTGAACCTGCGACCTCTGGGTTATGAGCCCAGCGAGCTACCGAGCTGCTCCACCCCGCGTCGGTGATCACCACCGTACGCCATCCCAGCAGGCACCGAAGACCACCTTCCGGCGCAGGGTTCTATGCGGCGAAGCCGACGTTGGTGACGTACTCATACTGCCCCCACTGCGAGCCGAGGTCGACGATCGTGTCCTGCCACGCGGCATCGAGGCTCTGGTGGTCGCCGGTCGCCCAGGAGCCGACGATTCGGTCCCAGCGGCGCACGTTCATCGTCCGGTACTCCACCACGCGCTGCAGCGGCTGCGGCACCTGGGACTGGTTGAGCGGGTGGATCTCCACTCGCGTACCGCGTCCGTCGCGGTTGAGGCGTCTGAGGAGATGGCGGGCGACGTTGTGACGGCGCACCGTCCGGTACGCCTGGTCGATGCGTTTCAGGTTGGCCTTGGAGGGGCGACGTTTGCCCTCCAGCCAGGCCTTCAGCGTCCGGTGGGTCACTGTGAGTCCGGCGTCCTGCGCTGCCCTCAGGGTCTGGGTCGACTTCGTCAGGTAGTGCAGGCGCGCCGTCCATCCGCGCTTGGCGGTCACGGGAGTGGCGATGCCACCCGCGAGTTCGTCGAGCTTGCGAGCGACGGCGTCGCTGCCCTTGATGCCCTGGGCGCCGAACCTCCCGAAGTCGATGTTCTTCTCCGGCACTACTCCCCCTCTCCTGCGTGCTCACCGGCGTCGGTTCCGGCGGTGTACGTGTCCTTGACCTTGACCTCGGTAACACCTCGGCCTTCGGCGAAGACACGGCGCCAGTCACCGATGAGGTGGAGTTCGTCGGTGCCCATCGCCCGGACGACAGCCAGGCCTTCGGCATGGGCCTTGAGCGCCTTGAGCCACAGATTGGCGAAGGCCTGACTGCGGATGAGGTGCATCCAGTCCGGACGGTAGAGCTCTCGGTTGTAGTTCGACTCCCCCATCGTGGAGACGAACTTCGAGTACATCGCCTTCACGTACTCCAGCGTCACCGTATCGCCCTGCTCGATCGCCGTGTCGCGGGCGTCCTTCAACGCGATGCGGAACTTTTCCAGCAGGTTCTCCGTGGCCCCGGAGGTGTACGACTCGTGGATCTGAGGAGGCGCGCACAGCTGGTGCTTCGGGCCGGACAGGCGCAGCAGGAGGCGGAGCGTCGGCTCGGTGACCCACAGCGGGCCGGGCTCGTCCCTCTGGCCGATCGGGTTGGGCAGCACCGCCTCGTGCTCCCACTCGGGCGGGGTGATCAGGTGGACTCCGGAGCGGCGGCGGTCGTGGGCCAGGCCGGTGGAGTGCTCGAGCTGACCCAGGGGGAGGTGCGTCTTGAGGGCGGAGAGGTAGGCGCCGTTGATGTCGAGCGCGGTCACCTCATGCCGGCCGGGCGGAAGTTCGTGGCGGGTCCACTTGGGGCGGGCCTCCCAGATCTGGTCGGCGCCGCGCGCGGTCTGCTTCTTGAGGATGTCGGGGATCCAGGGGTGCGCGATCACGTCGTAGCGGGCGCCCTTACGGGTCTCGTCCAGCAGTCGCATCGCGTCCGGGATCGCCCGCTTCAACAGCGCCGCCGTGGCTGCGTCGACGTCGCCCTGGTGCTCTGCGAGCACGCCCTGCACGGTCTCGCGGATCAGGTCGACCGGGCCGGACGGCTCCTGGAACGCGTGGCGGGCCGGGATCTTGGAACGCTCCGTCGCACGCGCCGGACGTGTCGTGCGCAGCGGCGCTTTCGGGGTTTGCGCAGTGGGCTGTTCGGCTGGCGGGGCAGGCGCGGTAGCGGGGGCTCCGGTGGCGGTGGGCTGGCAGTCGGCCGGGGCCAGGTGCTGAGCGAACCCCGCCACGCGTTGTCCGGCCGGACGACCGCACAGCACACACGACTCGGGGACGACGAGCAGCTCTACGTCGTCCCCGTCCTCCACCTGCCCTGGACCCGGCGAAGACGAGGGGGTGACGGTCGCGGCCGTGCCTGACCTGAGGGACTGCTCCGCAGCCGGCGCCACCGTGGTCTCGGTCTCGGCGGCGAGCTTGGCGTTCAGCCCGTCCAGCAGGTACGCGTATTTGGTGCGGATCTCGCCGGCCGGGTCCCGGCCGCTTTCCCATCCGCTGAGGGTGGACGGGCTCACGCCGAGCGCGCGTGCCACCTGCGCCTTGGACAGCCGAGCCCGCTCCCGCAGCTCGCGGCGCACCTGGCAGGGCGGGAGTTCAGCCTCCGGGCCGACGGCGTCAAGCAGCGAGTCGATCGCGTCGAAGTCGCTCACCGGCTCGTCCCCTTCACTCCGGTCCGCACGGAACGGCGCCTGTCGGTGGGCAGCGCCTCGCACGCTCTGGTCGGACCCGCCAGCAGGTCCAGCGCGCCGATGCCGTAGTGCTCGGCCAGGACGTCGACGTCACGCAGGCTCCAGGAGATGGCGCCCGACTGCCGGCGCGACACCTGTGTCTGTGTCAGTCCCAGCACCCCCGCAACCGACCGCTGCGAGTCACCCGTCACCTGCATCAACGCGGCCACCGTCAGCCGCAGCGACTCCTCCAAGGTCAATCCCATGCCGCCATCCTACTACATCTATGCAACTATCGCATCCATATTAGCTTTTTGCTATTGCTGATACAGGAAAGCTTTCATCGTTCACAGGGGCTGAAGGCTCTCGGACAAGTGGTCGTCAGCGGTCAGGGCCGCCCTGATCACGCAGAATCCGTCGGGTCGCGCGCCGGGCTTCCCATTTCGCCTGGCGCGCCTCTTCCACCGCACGATCGGACAGGCACCGGGGGCACACGAGGTCTACGACACGGCGGCGCAGGGCCCGGCGCAGCCGGAGCCCGGGCGGTGGCGGCCACCCGCGGGAGTGACGGCGCACCGTACGCGGGCGGGTGCCCAAGAGCGCAGCAACGACAGCGGCGTTGCCGACGTAGCGGTCCAGGAGGAACGCCATCTGCGCCCGGTGGCCGACCGGGAACCGGGCTGCGAACTCGGTCCGCTCTTCCGGCTGGAGGAGCGCGTCGTGGCGTTCGCAGCGCGGCGTCGTCTTGTTGTTCCGGGTAATGCCCGGGGAGCTGATGTTCATAGCTCAAGAAGCCTGCCGGGGGCCGTCTGTGGACAGCGGGCGGCCATTGAGGGCTTCTCGGATGTGCCGTCACAGGCAGGGTCGGCGCCCGTCACACTCGATGCTGCACCGTCCCGGATCATTGTGATCCGTACCGCCGTTCCTCTGTGGGCTCCTTCCAGACGGAGGCACCGAACGCCCATACCCCGCCCCGTGTATCACTGCAGTGGCTGGGGACTGGCCGATGCTCCTTCCGGGTGCTCGTTGATCCAGGACAGGCCGCCGATGTCGAGGCGGTGCCGGGTGCGAGTGACGGCTACATAGGCCAGGCATGCCTCCTTGTCATCGATCCGGCGGACCGTCCCCTGACCCGTGTCGCCCGGCGGACCGTCGGAGGGCGGGGTGAAGTCGTCGGCGATTTTCACCTGTGCCCACTCCCTGCCTTTGGCCTTGTGCGCTGTGGAGACGGTTACCTCGGCCCGGTCTTCGGGGACGAGATGGGCGACGGCGGCGAGGATGGCGTCCGCGCCGTGGGTATCGACCAGGTCGACCAGGGGTTGCAGGTCGCGGCCGGCGGGGTCATAGGCGGCGTAATCCTGCAGATCGCCCCAGGTCGTGAACAGCACCAGTTCGGGATGCGTGGTGCGGCGTCCTTCTTTGAGGTCGCGGGCTGCCAGGGCCAGAGCACGCAGGCTGTCTCCTCCCCCGGCCAGTGCGACCCGGTGTCCGCCGGACAGGAACTCCATGACCTGGGCCATGGCGCCGACGTTAGTGCGGCACAGCACGGCGTCGGGCCGGGTGACCGGGCCGAGTTCGGTGGGCACCGTGTCGGCGCCGGTGAGACGGATGGGGGCATCGGCGAGGTGCAGCCAGCGGTTGGCTTCCTCGGCAAGGCGGGGGCCGAAACGGAAGGACCGGGACAGGGCGAGTTGGGTGCCGTCGAAGCCGGTCATGACGTCTTTGGCACCGCGCCAGTGATAGATGGCCTGGGCAGAGTCGCCGACCATGACCAGCTGGGCGTGGTCGCGTTGGGCGAGGAAGATCTGTTCGACAACGGGGTTGGTGTCCTGGGCCTCGTCGAGGAGCAGGAAGTCGGCATCGATCTTCGGCTGGGTGAGGGCCCAGATCTTGAGGTAGTGGTCGTGGTCGAAGCGGACGGCGCCGTCGTCGGGGTGTTGCAGGTCCATCCAGGCTTTGCAGGCGAACGGGACGACGTGCGCGGCGAGTTGCGCGTGCAGGCTGGGCTCTTCGAGGCCGCGCAGGTGCGGGATGTGGTGGCGGGTGATCGTCGTGTCGGCGGTGTGGCAGAAGCGGGCCACGGTGCGCAAGATGACGTAGGAGAGGGTCTTTTGGGAGAGGTCGCGGTCGCCGATGCGGAGGGCTTTGGTAATGCCGAGGGCCTGCCCGGTCTGCCAAGCGGGGCGGCGGGGGGCGTTCAGGCGGCGGGTGTAGCGGTGGCCGACGGCGGCGTAGGCCAGGGCGTGTGCGGTCTTGCACAGGACGCTCTTGGGGAAGCGCGCGGTGGCGTCCTGGGCGATGGCCCGGTTGTAGGCGAGGTAGCGGCCGCGGCGCCGGGTGGCGTGGGCAAGCTGGGCCAGGGTGGTGGTCTTGCCGGTGCCCGCACCGGCCTGCAGGGCCAAGTGTTCGCCAGTGCGGAAGGCGTCGGCCGCGGCGGCCTGTTCGTCGGTCGGTTTCAGCACGGCGCGGCTCCGGAAGTGCGGGTCAGGGCGTGCCCGACGGCCGCGATGAGATGGGCGGGCGTGGTGTGGGCGAGCAGTTGCTGCAGGGCCCGGTCGAGGCGGTCGGCCTCGCCGCTGGCGTGCTGGGCCAGGGCCCGGTGAAGGGCCAGTTCCACGAAGCGTTGGGGTGTCTGTGCTGCGCGGTCGGCCGCTGCCGCGAGGGCGGTGTGTGCGGCGGGCGGGAAGGCGACGTTGAGGAGGATCTTGCCGCTTCGGTCGGGGTAGTGCGTGGTGATGATGTCGATGGGCAGCCGTGTGCCGATCCGGCGGCGCAGTCGGGTGAGGGCCTTTCCCGGCGTCTTGGCGCGTACGACGGTCATGAGCCGGGTGGCGTCGACGTTGGCGGCGAGCGGCATCGTGCGGCCGGCGTGATGGAGTTCGGCCGCGGTGAGGGATCGGGTCAGGGTGATTTCCACGGCGTGGTGCGCCATCGTCATGCCTCGATTCCGGGGTCGCGCGGGAGGCGTGTGTGGATGTGCGCTGCGTGCAGGAGGGGGTCGAAGACCTGCCATCCGGCCAGGGCAAGGTCGGCGGCGTTCGGGGCGGCGGCATGAGCGGGGCAGCGCTGGGTGCGCCAGCGCAGCTGCTCCCCGTACGGCAGGCGGCTGAGGTCGTAGAGGGCCATCAGCCCGGCGGGCAGGGTGAGTTGACCGCGCTGCGGGCTGGCGGGCAGGAGTGCCCAGACCCCTTTGGTGGCGTCGGGGGCGAGGACGGGCAGCGGGCAGCGGCGGCGGTGCCGGGTCTGGGCCACACACCGGATGTCCTCGACTGGCCGGTCGGCGAGATAGCGGCCCAGCAGCAGCTGCACGACGGGACGGGCGGGCCAGTCGCTGGGGGTCGCCGGCTCACGCTCGGACGCGGGTGGCGTGGACGGGGCGAAGGCACCTGAGTCGATCAGGCGCCGGGAGCGGACGCCGAGTTGGCGGCGCATCTCCTCGACGCGGGTGGTCAGGCGGACAGTCGGGGTGCGGCTCGGGCAGAGCACTGCGTGCGGGATGCGGCACCATGCGCTGCCGTCGCCGTGCGGGTGGGCGATGCCGCAGCTCAGATGCCAGCGGCAGGAAGCGGGGACGTGAGCGACGGCGAGTTCGGCGGGGTGCAGGGCGATGGGGCGCCGATCGGCGCGCTGGTAGAAGTCGATGCGGTTGCCGCAGGCGCGGCAGCGGCTGCTCTGACCGGTGCGCAGCAGGCGGCTGGGGCTGGTGGCGGCCACCCGCAGCGGACGGCGTACCAGCACCGGGCGGGGGCCGCCGTCCCAGTGGCAGCCAGTGGAGGCGGAGTTGGGGCACATGGCGGTGAAGCTTCCAGACGACGCGCCGCTGCACCGGGACAGCGCTTCAGAGTGTCCTACAGATGGCGTAATCCCAGGGAACGCCCGCACGACTGAACGAACGTGTGCTCGACGTCGGGTCGCCTGTTCAGGTGATGTCGCGCCGGGGTGGCGGAGGGGCCCAACGGGCGGTTCAGAGTTGCGGCGTACCGGGTGGGGTGTGGTCTGCGCAGAGGGAGCCGAGGAGCTCATCGATGGAGACGTCGAGGGCGTGGGCGAGAGCATGCCAGGTGGTGACGCTGCCGGTGGTGTGGCCGTGTTCCAGGTCGATGAGGGTGCGCCGGGCCAGGCCGCTGCGGCGGGCGAGTTCGTCGAAGGTCCAGCCGCGCTCGCCCCTCAGCCTCGCCAGCGTCACACGCAACGCGAGGAGGTCGGGATCGGGCGGCAAGATCGTCACCCCACCATCCGACGGTGCAGGACCCTGCCCTGTCAGTGCAGACCTCTGCACTATTTGCTAGGGAAGGGGTGACACTCGGCGGTGCTGGAGTAAGTGCTGCAGTGTTCCCCGCTCCCGCCCCGGACAACGCCTGGGGCACGCCCGTTCGACGGCACGGATCAGATCGGAGACAGCGAGCCCGATGAGGCTCTCCACGCACGAGACGGTGCAGCGCATCTGGACGGTGCGGCTGCACCCGCAGCCGGGCGGGCCGCTGCTGAGCTGCCCTCAATGCACGCTGAACGGCTACCGGTTGTCGGCCGCCTCGGCCCGCTCCGTTGCCCTGACGCACCTGGCCCGCCACGCCCGACGGGACGTGCTGCCCAGGCATTTGCGGACCTGCCAGTGCCGGGCGCGAAGCTGCTCCTGGCACCCGCGTCATCGCGGCTGCGCCGGCCCCGTGCTCCTGGCGCTGACCTGCGACCGCAGCGGCCGCGTGTGGCGCCTCGCGGATGCATGCGCCGCCTGCGCTGCCGCCACCACCAACACCGCCGTCGTACCCGACACCCTGCTGGCCGCCGCACGCGTGCGGCGGGCCGGTCCGGCAGCCAGGCCCTCGCACGGACCGGGCGAGCGACTGCGCGTGCGGGAAATGCTCACCTACCTCGGGGTGGCGCTGCCCTGCTACTCCTCCCCCGCCGTCCGGCTGCTGGCTCTGCAATGCGCCCTGCGCGCCGACGGCCGAGGCCGCGTCCGGCTCTCCAGCGGTCTTCTGCGCAGCATGCGGCTGCACGGCCGTGCCGAACTCTGGAGCGAACTGGAGCATGCCGGGTGGCTCCGCTGTTCCCTCCCGCTGCGTCCTCACGTGGAAGCGCGTCTGCTCGACGCGGCCATGCAGACCCAGACATCCGGTCGCAGCGCCCGCGCCCGCGCGGCGCACTGGGCCCTGCGCCCTGTTCCGCTGATCGCGCCGCGCGGGATGTCTCCCGCGGTGCAGCTCACCGCTCTGGTCCTGGCAGCCCACACGTCCGACGGCGTCGGAAGCGCGGAACTCGACGTCCTTGCCCGGCTGGGCGGTCAGTCCCCGCAACAGGTGGAGGACCTCCTGGACCAACTGGTCCGCTGCCGCCTCCTGGCCGCCTGGCAGCACCTCAGGGAGCACGACGAGATCTGCTGGCGCTTGCCCGAACGCGGGGCACACTGAGCAGCGCCACACCAGGACGGTGAACCCACCGCCGGCCGGTCGTCCCGCCCGGCTCAAGGAGTGCGTAACCGATCGAATGATGGCCGCAATCGGTCACGCGCGCACGCAGTCGGGCAGGAAGTCGCCATGCTTTGTTCTTAGTGGCCGGGCATGGTGGTGCGGACGCTAGCGTCCACCGGAGTGCGCACTGCTGCGGGAGGCTGGACGTCATAGTGGAAGCGGTCTCGGAACTTCTCACTCTCAGAACGGACTACGCGGCCAAGCTCGACGCCGACCTGGAGCTGGTCGAGAAGGACCGCGAGCGGGTCCGTGCGGAGCTCACCGCGTTGCAGGATCAGCTGCACACCTTGGAAGACAATCACGCCCTGCTGCTGAGCATGCGGGAGGCCCTGTCGGGTCACTCCCCGGCCGCCCGCCCGGAGCCGGGGCCGGGCGGTGCAGCTACGACCGGCAACGCTCCTGCCGCTCCGCCTGTGTCCGACGGCGTGCCGCACTCGGACGACGGCGCCGCTGTCGGCTGCGGCACGGGTGTGGAGACACCGGAGGAAACGCCGGAAGCCGCGAAGAAGGCGCCGACACTGCGGGATCTGGTGGCCGGTGAGCTGAAACGGCGGAGCGATCCCTGCTCGTCGCACGATGTCGCCGCCGCACTGGCTCGGGCGCACCCTGGCCGGAGGATCAAGGAGCCTGCGATGCGTCACGCGCTGGAAGCGCTGGTCGCGCAGGGACGGGTCGGGCGGTCCAAGCGCGGCTCGCGCGTCTTCTACTTCTCGGCCGGCACGGGTAAGGGCTGACGTTCGCCGGCCTGACAGAGTGTCATCGCTGGTTCAGGCAGCCGCGTCACGAAGCGGCTGCGCGGGCGGCAGGAAGACCGGCATCGTCTCGAAGCCGAGAGCTTTGAGGCCGGCTTGCTGGCGAGGTGTCATCTGGGCGCTGTCCCTGCGCCGCCGGATCAGCCAGGCACCGAGGTGGACCTGGTCGCCGAGGATCTCTTCGGTGTGGTCCTTGGGCATGTCGAGGTGCCCGTGTCGCTGGTGGTACTGGCGGGCCGCGCGCAGGCCGCGGTTAAAGGCCCTCTCGCGCAGGCTGGCCGGGCGGGTCAGCAGCATGCTGTGGGGATGGGCGTCCGGGCAGGCTCGGGCCAGGGCGGCCAGGAGGTGCTTCTGCTGGGGATCAAGCAGGTGGAAGTGGGTGATCTGGCGGTCCAGCCAGCTGTCCCAGGCGGAGTCACGGCTGTCGTGGCGGTGGTAGGTGCACCGCCAGGTGCTGGCGGTCAGGCGGCGTCTGATCTGCGCGTAGGTGTACTGCCAGCGCAAACTCCAGGGCGGGTTCCAGAAGGGGTCGACGGCGTTGAGGGAAGCGATGCGGGCGGGGGCGAGCTGGCCGGTGTCGGCACGGCAGCGCATGGTCTCCAGCCAGGCAGCCAGGTGGCGATCACCGCCGTGGGCGTTCTTGCCCAGGGCAAGGGTGCCGTGGCGGGCGGCGCAGGCGGTGATCTGGACCAGGTGGTGCTCGAAACTCTCAGGGGGATGGGGCCAGGACAATCCCATGCTGGTAAGGGCGGCGATGCGGTCGGCCGGCAGGGCGTCTGCGGCGTACAGAGAGCGTTGCTGGCCGATCCACTGGCCCAGGGCCAGGCCGTCGCTGGTGACGTGTTCGCTGGGGACATTCAGGTGACCGTGGCCGGTGCGGAAGGCCTGGGCGGCCTGCAGGCCGTCCTTCCAGAAGGCATTGTTGGGGGCCTTGTGGGTGCGCAGCTTCAAGGTGCGGGTTACCTCGCCGGCACGGTGCGGGCGCGGTGCAAGGGGCTGTGGTCGCGCCTTCATGCGGGAGCTGAACCGCTGATAGGCCCTGGTGTCGTAGACGGCGAGGCCGTTGAAGAAGCGCCAGAAGTCTGAGAACGAGGAGGATTCCATGGCCTGTCGGGTGGACTGGCCGGGTGCGATGTAGACGGGGATGAAGATGGATGCGCACTTGGCCTGGCCCGGGGGTTTACGCAGGGCCCGGCCGATGCTCTGGGCGATGTGGTTGGGGCTGCGGCGCGGATCTGCGATCAGGATGCCGTCGGTGTCGGGGGCATCGACACCTTCGCTCAGCACGCGGACACTGGCGAGCACGGCGCAGTCGTGGCTGCCAGCGGTGCTCCCTTGGGTGTGGGCGGAGAAGTGCTCGAACTCGTGGAAGATCTGCTGGCGTCGCCAGGGCGCCTGGTGGCAGTGCAGGGCCTGCGCCCAGGGGTTGCGGATGCCGGTGCGGTCGGCGAGCACGTCGGCGGTCTCGGGCAGAGAGGCGACGAAGCCGCGGGCGGCGGCGATCCGGCCGTGGAAGGACAGTACCCGGCGCGCGCCGTGTTCGGCCATGGATATCAGCAGGGCTGCCTGCATCGCGGCCAGGCGCAGGCCGTCCTGATGTGGCGTGGGCAGAGGGTCGTGGAGAATGCCGCGCAGCATGCTGTCGTGGACTTCCGGCACGATGAGCTGATAATCGGCGAGGATGCCGCGTTCGATCGCCTGGGCCAGGTCCAGGTTGTAGACGACAGGGCCATAGATGGTGGGGTCGTCCATCGAGGCGAGTCGTTCGATGCGGGTGCGCGCCTTCGGGTTTTGCGTGGTGCGCCAGTTGCGGGGCGTGGCGGTCATGTAGAGGCGGTGCGCGGCCGGGATGGCGCGGTCGTCGTGGATGAGTGCCCAGCGTTTGTCCCAGTCGCCGCTGGTGCGGTGGGCTTCGTCAGCCAGGGCTAAGACCCAGGACGGCAGCTGTTCGCCGCGGTGGGCCTCGGCGATGGTGGGCAGGGAGGCGTAGGTGGCGAAGACGGCGATGCGTCCTCCCTGGGCGACACGGCGGGCCAGCACCCGGGCATTTCCGGTGAGCAGCAGATGGCCGCGCAGGCTGCGGTCGTGGACACCCGGCAGTGAGCAGACGCCGATGAGCTGGTCGAAGCCGCCGTCAGCCAGCCAGCGGGCCGCGGTCTGGGTCAGGAGTTCGAGGGTCGGGACGAGGACGAGGACGGGGCCGCGCTCAGCGAAGTGCTCCGCGACGCGCTTGCCTATGAGGGTTTTGCCGGTGCCGCAAGCGGCGATGATGGTCGCGGCCGCATGCCGCGTCCCGCTCAGGGCGTCAACTCCCGCGGCAACGGCTTCGCGTTGGTGGGGGCGCAGCTCAACACGGCCGGACATGTGACGCGCTGACTCCCTCGTCGCGGAACTCCGTGCCCGCAAGGCACCTTCACCAGCCTGCTTGCAGTGGAAAGCCTGGCAGCTTTCCTGCAGGGTCCGGCCGACACTGACCGAAGCTGCTCTTTCTTTTCTTCGCGCGTGCGCAAGAGGTCGCCTCCGGGACCGAATGTGCGCCAGGTGAGACCGTTTCGCCAGCCTGGCCTGCCTGCCTGGGGACGGCGGGAGTTAGATGAAGCCGCAGCCGGACATCCCGGAAGGAGCGCCGTCGTGGCGGAGCAGCGAGACGAATGGCTCGGGCGGCGCCGGATGCACCTGCGGCTGCGGTTTCTGCAGGGTGAGTCCACCGGCTCGTACGTGACGCGGCTGGCTGCCCGCAACAACCGCCCTGCGCAAGAGGTACTGCGGAGCATGGGCACCGGCCCGGTGCCGGTCGATCCCCAGTACACCGAGATGTATGTCAGCCGCTACGCGCGTGAGCGGCTGGCCACCCTGGCCGGTCACACCGTCGCCGAGATGCAGGAGCGTCTGGTCGGGCTGCGCGACGAATTCCTCATGCCCAAGAACGCCAAGGACGACTGGGAATGGCCCTGGGACGCGCGGGCCGGCTACATCGTGCAGGCATGCTCCCTGTGTGCGGCGCGCCGCGGCACCCGCTCGCCGGCCTGGCTGATCCTTCCCGACCCCTGGCATGTGTGCCTGCGCCACCAGCGCTGGACGGACAACTCCCGCAGCACCAAGCACCCTTACATCGATCTCCGCGAGCTCGCGGAAGTCGTGCGCGCGCAGCAGCGTCTGAACCGGATACGCAAACGCCTGGGGCCGGCCGGACGGTGGGTGTTCGCGGACGCCTGTTCCATCCTCGTGCGCTCCGGGTATCTCGAGGATCCGGCACAAACAAGGCAGTGGGGTGTCCTCGCGGCGGAGCTGGGCGAGCAGCGGGTGCGGTCGCTGGCTCAGTTCAGCCGGCTTTCCCTGCTGACCCGGGACCTGGCCTGGCTCGAGGTGCGCCGCCTGAACGGCGTGCTGGGCAGCACCGAGTACCAGGACTGGCTGCCGCGGACAACGAGTCGGCACGGCTACCGGTTCATCGAGCCACTGACCGTCTGGCACCGCCAGCACCGGCCGCTCAAGCAGGGCATTCCGCAGCTTTGCAGCGGGGACGTGCCCTCAAGCGCCGTGGTGCGAAGGGTGACAGGTCATGTCCTGCCCTCCCCGTTGGCGCCGGTGGAGGAGCTGACGTGCCTGCCGTGGGTGCGCATGCCCAACTCGATGGACCGGCTGTTTCTGTAGTCATCCGCGCCGCGTGCGGCTGCTTCGGACTCGGCTGAGCAGGGGCCCTGTGGATCTCCGGCAGCAGGGAATCACAGTCAAGGGAACAAGGGCATCTGCATCCTTTCGGGTGAACTCCTGCGGCTGCGTCACACGAGTTGGGAGGAGGCCCGGAGCCTGGTGGACGTCTGCCGCGCAGCAGGGCACGCCGCGGCACGAGGGGAGCAGCTCGTGGACTTACAGGTGCGCTACCGCGACGACATGGGCCACGAACGCCTCAGCACTCCACGGGCGTTGCGCGGACTTCCGGTGGAGGAATGGCCGGTGCTGCACGAGCAGCGCGCCTACCGGGGGCGGAAGTCGAAGGTGCGCCAGTGGTGGTCGTCGACCACAAAGAAGGACATCAGCTGCCGGTCCCGGGAGCACGCATACGCGGCCATGTTCCTCGACCGCGACCCGCACATCGTCTACCTGGCTGCGCCGTCGCTGCAGGTCGAATGGCGCGAGGGTGAGCGTGCGGGGGTGGTGAACCCTGCGTTCATGGCGCGCACCGTCGAGGAGCAGCAGATCCTCTACCTGCACTCCCCCGCCGGGAAGGAGCCGGACGATCAGGAATGGTCGGTGGCCCAGGCAGCCGCCGCGCCGGCGGGATGGCAGGTGGATGTCGCCCGCGCCCCGGGCGGCCAGCTGCGCCGCAATGTGCACATCGTCTCGCAGTTCCGTCACGACGAGTTCGCCGACGAGAGCGCCAGGGCCGTCCTGCTGGAGGCATTCGCCCGGCCCCTGCCGCTGAGCAGGGGCGCCGATGCTGTGGATCTTCCCCCCGGGCAGGGCCGCGCCAGCAGCTGGAACTTGCTGTGGACGCAGGATCTAACGACGCACTGGGATGAGCCACTGACCCCCGACAGCACGGTCTGGGCGGCCGGAGCGGCAGCATGAGCGCCGTCCTTTCCCTGCCGGTCGACGCCCCGGACGAGCCGGCCGGGACGCTCCGGCCGGGGATGACGGTCCAGTGGAAGACCGGCCGCTATCTGGTGGGCGCCTTGCAGGGTGCCAACGTGCACCTGGCGGCGATGGACGACGGCGGCCAGGACGCGCTGGTACTGGTCTGCGTCCTGGTCTCCGCCCCGGACTTCGCCGTGCTGAAAGCCGACGGGACGCCACAGGAGCCGGAAGCGGTGCCGGACCTGTCCGTGCTGGACCGGCTGGACAAACAACAGCTGGAGCACCTGCACTGCTGGGAGAAGCATGTCCGGGAGGTGCTGACCGGCCGCCCTGTCGGCGCCCGGTCAGGCGCCTTCACTCCGCGGCACGGCTACGATCCCGCGACCACCACCCGCACCGCCCGCTACTCCCTCAAAGCAACCGAGCTGAAGGCGGCCGGTCTGACCGGGTCGGTCGCCACTGTGCAGCGCAAATGCCTGGCCTACGAAGCACACGGGCTGCTCGGCCTGGTCGACAAGCGGTGGCTGCGCACGGCCACCGTCTACGGGAACGTCGACGAGCGGGTGGTGGCGCTGATCCGCCAGGAGGACAAAGCCCAGCGCGGCGCATCGGCGGGCACCTTCTCCCGGCTGTACAAACGGGTGCGCGCGGCGCTGCGACGCGCGCACCCGGATGAGTACCGCGACCTGATGCCGGCCCGCACCACCTTCTACGACCTGCTCAAGCGGCTGGGGATCTCGAAGGAGTCGCTGGAGGCCGCGCCCGGGCAGGGCAATGACGCCACCACCCCGCCCGAGCCTCCCTACCATCCGGCACCGGTGTCGTTGCTGGGCGAGCGCGTGGAGATCGACGGCACCGGGCTGGACGTCTTGGCGCTCGGCGATGACGGGCGTCCCGTGGCAGTGGAGCTGACCTACGCCCTCGACATCCTGAGCCGCAGCTTCATCGCCGGAATGATCGTTCCCAAGTCTTCGGGCCGGAAGAAAGGGCCGGGCAGCCGGCGCCGCGGCGGCCGCAGCACCAAGTCGCTGGATGCCGCACTGCTGCTGGGCCAGGCGATGGCGCCGCTCGCGGCGCGCCCCGGCTGGTCGCCACAGACGCTGGCCGCTCACTCGGACCTGCCCTACGCACACATGCTGGCCGGCGATCCGCGGATGACCGGCGCCGCGGCCCGGCCGGTCATCCGCCCGAAGACGGTGGTCGTCGACAACGCCAAGATCTTCAAGTCCCGGCACTTCAGGGACGTGTGCAGCATGCTGGGCATCGAGGTGGAGTCCGCCCGCGAGCGCACCCCCACCGACAAGGCGGTCATCGAACGCACGCCTCGGTCAAGAGCATGTTCTCCCAGTTCGTCGCCGGCTACACCGGCAACAAGCTGGCCACGCGCGGCAAGGACGTCGAAAAGGAACGGCTCTGGCCGCTGAACAAACTGCAGGACATGTGGCACGAGTGGATCGTCACCGAGTGGCAGCAGCGGCAACACGAAGGACTGCGCTCCCCCTTCCTGCCTTCTCTGATCCTCACCCCGAACCAGATGTATGCGGCGGCGGTGGCCATGGAAGGCGCCGTGCCGCGGCCTGTCACACCGGATGAGAGCCGCAAGCTGCTCCTCCAAGCGAAGCGGACCGTCACCCGCGACGGCATCAAGATCGGCAACCGTACGTATGTAAGCCACCGCATCCGGGAGTTCAAGAACCGCCACACCGGCATCAAGGGACAGGGCCGGCGCTGGCCGGTCTACTACAACCCCTACGAACCCAGCCGGGTGTGGCTGTACGACCATACGGTCAAAAACGACCCCGCCCGCAGCCCGTGGGTGGCGTTCGGCTTCAAGTACCAGCACCTGATCCACGACGCCTGGACCCAGTACCTGTGGGAAAAGGCCGCCGACCTCGTCGCCGGTCTCGTCGGCCGGGAAGGCAGCAAGGAAGAAATCGCCCGTGCCGTGGACGATCTCCTGGCCCGCGCACAGCGCGGCCCCTCCCCCACCTCCACCCCCACCAAGCCGGTGGCCGCGTTCGTTCCGCAGCCCCTGGAGATCGATGAAACACCGGTCAACCCGTATGCGGGGATCACCCGGGCCGAACCCGGCAGTGTGACGCCCGCACCGTCCCTCAACGTCGATGCCAAGGACCTCTTCCCCGGCCGCCGTGCCGCGCTGCCGCCCACTGCGCCCGAGCGTGCCGCCTCGCCTGCATCGCCAATCCAGGCGCGGCCGCCGCGGCGCCGTCCCGCCTCTGCGGGAGGACAGAGTCTGGGCGGATCAGCCAGCGACATTTTCCGGGAGCTGGCATCGGATCCGCCCGAGAAGCCGCCGTGGCCCGACCAGGACTCGCCACCGCCCAGCCAAGACCCGCAAGAGACGTGATGGACGCTGCGCGCACCGCCCCGAAATCAGCCGCCCCCGCAGCTCCCGCAGCGCGGTGGGCGCAGCTGGATCCCGAACTGCTCACGGTGCGGGAGGGGTTCATGGACTTCGTGCACCGTAAACTCGAGCCTCCGGATCTGCAGGACTGCGCCCCCCAGGGCACGAAGGTCACCGACACCGACCCGCGGATGATCTATCACGGGGAGATGATCCCCGTCAGCACTCCCGACGTGACCCAGGGGCTGAAGGACGCGCGGCGCACCCTGCGCACCAACCGGTTCCGCCCCACCGGCAAACGCATGAGCATGATCATCGACGGATGTGCCGGCAAGACCACGCTGCTGCTCCAGATCGGACGCGCCTACCAGGGAGTGCTGGAGACCGAACGTCGGCCGGACGATGAGTGGACCCCCGTGGTCTACATCAACGTCCCGCCGCGCCACGAGAGCAACATGGACTGGTCCCTGCCCTTCGCGGACTTCTTCGGCATGGACCACACCATCAACATCGACAAGCGGACCTACCGCAGCACCGACATGACCGAACCGGTCGTGCACGCCATGCGGGAAAGCCGTACCTCCCTGGTCCTCATCGACGGCGTCGACCGCATCCACGACAGCGACCTGGCCACCGCCTTCGACTACTTCGACTGCCTCCAGGCCCGCCTGCGCGTCTCCGTCATCTACAGCGGTCGCGGCGCCACCGGCATCGTCAACGAAGGCCTGCACAACCGCCGCCGCAGCGAACGCCCCCGCGCCTCCGAGCAGTTCGACAGCAGTCTGCCCGTCATGCGGATCAGCCCCATCCCCCTGCACGCGGGACAGGAAGGGGGATGGCGGGGCGTGGTACAGCGCTACGACTCCAACCTCCGGCTCTACAACCACAAGCCCGGCGCGCTGCTGGACCTCGAGGAAAAACTCCACGCACGCACCGGCGGCTACATGGACACCCTCGACCAGCTCATCTGCCAGACCGCCCAGCAAGCCATCGAAGACCAGACCGAAGCCATCACCCAAGAAGCCCTCGACAACATGATCGTCGGCCGCAACGACCCCGACAACGACTGGGATTAGGGAATCCCGGCGCCGGAAGCGACCACCGCAGCATGGCGGGAAGCCGCCGACCGGTTCTTCACTCCGCAGAAGGCTGCAGGCACAAGCCGCCCTCGGGAGGGGCAGGCCCGGACACAGAGAGGTGATCATCCTGCAGGAATCGGACGTCATCACCGTACCGACCGGCGACGGCCCCCAGCTGGCGCTGCTGTTCAGCGTCGACAGCGGTCCGTTGCGCATCTCCGCGGCACGTCTTGTCGCCCACGCTGACGTGCCGCAGCGACAGTCCACGGTCCGGCGCGCACAGCCGCAGGACAAACCGCTCGTGGAGCGGGTCGGGAGCCTGCTGCGCAGCGGGCTGGCCGACCTCGCCCCGCGAACCCGCCAGGATGCCGAGCAGTACCTGGCAGATCTCGTGGCCACCGTGAACGGGGACCTCGCCGGGCGTCGGTGATCCGGTGCGGGCTGACTCTGCCGAGTCGGCCTGCCGTACCGCTCACTTGGAGGTCACGGTCCGTCAAAGGGCAGGCCGTGTGAGGGACGATGCCCGCATGGACAACGAAGGGAACCGGTCCGCTGCGGCCGGAGCTCAAATCCCCGCACGGCTGCGTGCCGTCGGACCGGGCTGGCACCCCCTTTTGGAACGCCTGCACGCGCAGCTCACCGTGGACATGCCCGGTTACCGGGTCACCGACGTAACGGAGAAGCTCGGCGGCTTGCGCATCCATGTCGCCACCGGCAAGCGGGCTGTGCCCGAGAAGGTGAGGGCATTGGTGGCGGCATCTGTCGCGGAGGCTGCTGCCACGTGCGAATTCTGTGGGGCAGCCGGCCGGCAACGCTCACGCAACGACACCCCCGGAGGATGGATCAAAACGGTCTGCGACACCTGCCACGCCGACTGGTCCGCCCACAAGACGCTGATCGTGCGGGGTGGCGTACTGCGCCGCCCGGTTTGACGGCGTGGCCCCCATGGCGTCATCCGACGGGTCCGTCCAACCGCAACTCCACCGGTGTGATCCGACCGTGCCGGGCTGCCCAGGCCGCGCCGACCCAGTGGTGTTCGCAGAGAGCGAGGATCACCGCGATGACGCTGTGGAAGCCCAGTTCCGGGTCGGCGAGAAGCTGCCTGTAGGTGGCGGCGTCGCGAGCGCTGGGGACGGGGCGGCTGGTGAGGTGGGTGTGCCACTCACCGACCCAGACGCTGCCATCGCTCGCGAACGCCTCGTCGGCCAGTGCCTGGGCGTGTGCCAGGTCGCGGAGGAAGTAGGTGGGTGTACGTACGGCGGCGGGACCGGGGGTTCCGGCGTGGTGGACGGTGACGGTGTTGTGGGTGTGGTGTCCCAGCAGGATGCCTCCGGTCTCGGTGGTGTGGTCAGCCGTACGCAGTTCGGTGGTGATGATCCGGGCGGCCGGGGCGGTGAGGTGCACGGTGGTGACGGGCGGCTGGGTCATGGTGCTTCGCAGGTGGGGCAGCCGGATCTAGGTGGTGTGGCGGGAAGCCAGCGCAGCTCGGCGGTGTGGCCGAGGTTGAAGGGCGGGGCCCAGTCGGGCTGTCGGCGCAGGCCGAGCAGGGCGTGCTCTCCCGGCAGTCGCTGGTCGGGGTGCCCGGCGCGTTCGAGGACGGTGGCGATGGCGGTTTTGGCCGCGAGCTGGGCGACCAGGTGAAGGTCGGAGCCGACGGCGGTCATCGGCCGGTGGCGGGTGCCGGTGCCGTACCCGGCGTCCAGGGCGGGCTCGGGGTCGAGGCCGCCTGCCTCGGCGAGGCTCTGGCGCCGGCAGGTGAGGCAGCCGTGCCGGGGCCAGGGGTGCAGTCGCAGGATCTCGCCGAGGGCACCGTCCTGCAGGACGCACGCGAGGACTGCGGTGAGGCCTGCGCGGCGGGCCAGGTGTCCGGTGACACGGCGCGGGGCCACCCCGTCTGCCGTGCACACGACGAGGTGGGTGTCCGCGAGGAGGGCTCGGACGTGGTCGGCGTGTTCGATGACGTCCAGGGGCAAAGGGATGACCGCGGTGTCGGGGCGCAGGGAGGCGAGTTCCTCGGCGAGGGCGGTGACTTTGTGTCGGCCGATGTGTTTGCGGGCGCTGGTGTGCCGGACGAGGTTGTGCCAGTCGAGCCGGTCGGGGTCGATGAGGGTGAGATGGCCGATGCCATAGCCGGCGAGTGCGTGCGCGGTGGCCGAGCCGATGCTCCCCGCTCCGATCAGCATGATCCGCGTGTTCTGCAGTTCCTTTACGGGCCAGTGACCGCTGAGTTGCCCAATCCCGGTGGTTTCGGGCTCGGCCGACGCCTCGAGGGGCTGGAAGCCCGCACGGGTGACGTGCCAGGCGACGAGGTCGGGCAGACCGCTTTCGGGAAAGGCGTCCTTCACTCCGGGGGCGTGGGTGATGGCCACGTAGCCGCCGTCGCCCGGCGTCTTGAAACCGCTGGGCACGGCGTCCTTGAACACGTCCAACTTCATGGACGTGCCACGCCGTACCCGCAGGAGGTACCAGAGCGCGTGGAGTTCACTCTTGGCCTGGTACCAGTAGCCGGTAGGACGGGAGTCGCAGCTGGCGAGCAGGCGGGGGGCGGGCGGCGGCGGGTCGACAGAAATGATGGAGCCGCCGCCCTCGGAGATGCCGCCCACCACAGCTAGGTCGTCCGGGTGGCTGATACGCAACGACAGTCGGCCCCACGCGCCCGAGTCGCGGAGTGTGGTCGCGGCGTCCCGTGGGATGAGGATCAGCACGCGGGACCGTCCTGCCTGCCGGTGTCCAGTTCAGGGTGGCCAGTGGTGTCCTCGGATGGCAGGGGCTGGGCCAGGAAGTGGTCGAGGCTGTGGTCGGTGACAATGCCGCTGCCGGTCATCTGCTCGATCGTCTGGCGTTTCATCAGTGCGTACTCGATCCGCCAGCCGGCGGCCTTCAGCAGCAGATCGACAACGGACTCGCGGCCCGTCCATACATCGTCGCGCAGGAGGCACAGGCTGGCGTCGCCGTTGACGTGCCAGCGATGCTGGGTCCATTCAAACGGTTCGGGCAGCGGGTCGAGGGGGACGAGGCGGGGCGCCACCATGGGGTACGCCTGGCTGTACTCCAGGCGCAGAAGCAGTCCTTCGTCGCCGATCCAGGTGGTGAGGTGCTCGGGCTCGGGCCGGTTGAAAGGCCAGCGGGGCAGCCTGCCTTCCCAGGTTCCTGCTCCGGCGTCGTTCCAGACGAGGTCGGGGAACCGAGCGGTGATCTCGTCGTGGTCGCGGCGAAGCCGGCGTGCTTCGCACGCCCACCAGGTGATGGGCGTGCGGTCATTGGGCGTGTGTGCGGTGGTCATCCCTGAGGTGCGTCCTTGATGGGCCGCTGGGTGATGAGCGCAGGCGTCCCGGTGATCAGCGAGGCAGGCTTGGCCGGTGCAGCGGGTGCCGGGAAGTCGTCTCCGAAGATCTCCTGCCACAGTCGCAGAGCGCCGTCGGTGTCGCCCTCGGTCGCGGCCGCGCAGGCCCGCTCGGCGATGTCCCGGGCTTCGGCGAGCGCCTCGGACAGGCCCGTACGGTCCAGGTCCGGCTGGATCTCACCGCACAGATCGGCCGGGTCCCACACGCCTTCGTTGACCTGGACCGCGGCGGCGGTGAAGAACGTCTTCAGGCCCTCGGACCGGTTGCCGGACCGGGGCA
>Ga0307514_10001673_pt1 | contig 25753 bp, 34 predicted proteins | sample 16_EM_MG_FD_203088 | JGI IMG/M metagenome (GOLD analysis project Ga0307514, IMG submission 203088) | Populus trichocarpa ectomycorrhiza microbial communities from riparian zone in the Pacific Northwest, United States - 16_EM | ecosystem: Host-associated > Plants > Roots > Unclassified | place... | reverse complement strand
TCAAGCAGGCTGGGAGTGTGCAATTGAGTGCAATCAGGAGTGTACTTGGGAGCGTGCAATGAAGTGCATCTGGCAGCCTGCTTTCAAGTTTGTTGTATGCAATGTGATGTATAGTATCCAGCGCACATAATCGCATGCGTATCATTGTAATCTAGTCAAAATGTAGGTCCATAGGACTTCATAGTGCCACGCGTCAAATATGCTATGGATTACCGGCCCACAGACAGCTTCTCTATGAGTTACGCGTCGCGTAAGGTCATTTTTCCCGGTGATCATCTGACGACAACCACTCAAAAAATCCTCGCTCACACTCAGTCCAGGGTCTCTTTGACGTTATCGCAGTGGAATACCCCAACCGCCAAAGCAGAGTAAGGCAGGACATTTGGAGGTCCGGAAGTGAAACTCCCTAGGTCATACTCGGCGCGCTGACCATCTTCGGGCTGGGCTGGAACAGGGGGGCGGAGGGTGATATTATCGTAAGGCCGCTTCTTGTACTTCTTCCTAGTGGTGCTGCCCGAGAGGCGGTTCTTGATTCCATCGTAGTCGGTTCGAAGAGCTTGTACGGAGCGTGTATCTCAGAACTCACGTTTCACAGGGTTTTTTAGGCAGCCACTTGACGGAACTTCACTGATACTGCGCTGATAGGCCATTTCCGGACCTCACGTACTGGTATATCCACAGGCATATCGTAGGCTTCGATAACTGGCGTAAAACATCAAATGGCGAGTTGCTGGGTAGACTACCGGTCGATGTCGATGCTGAGTGGTAAAGAGAGCTTTAAAACGACGAGATACACTTGCAAAAGCAAGTGGACACAGACAAAAGGTATGGAGTGAAGCCAAAGTAAAACCCTGCTCCCCCCCAAAAAGGGGAAAGCTTGGCAAAACCAGGCGTTGAGTGTGGTTGTCGAAGGTGTGTGTCCTAAAGGAGGGTTTAGGAGATACTAAGTAATGTGAAGACAATTTTGCGGAACAGTTCGCGTTATACGAGTACATAGAGTTGTGCAACCGTTATGTGTCCCCCAAAACATCGGCGAATGTTTAATCGTCGCTTACACGACTATATATGTATCCAAAATCTTTTCTGAACATGAATCCATCGCTTATCGGCGGCGGCTCATTGTTTGTCTGTCTACACAAATTATGGAAGATATATGGCGGCTTAGGCCAATCAACGGAAATGGACGGTAACACAGGAGATGATGATTTATTTCGGGTAGGGGTTGGGGGTCACGACTTTGCTTGTTTCCTCTTTTGGTTTCAAGAAGTGGCAGGGAATGGAGGAAAATGTATGTCATAGCTGCAAGTGGCCGAATACAATTCAGACCAGACGTTCTTTCTGGATAGTTGTGTTTGATTCCGACAATTTCTTTCATCATATTAGTTCGCTACGTATTACTTGCACTACTCTCTATCTTTCTTTGGTTGGAATTTCGGTAATGGCGTACGAGTTACCGAATAAAATTAATTGTTTGCTAGTTATATCAGCGAGATGGGGATAGCGGGTATGTGTCCGCCCACACGATCCTTCCGCATTGTGGACATCGGATGGATAAGGTTATTAACGCCATTATCGGTTTCCCCGGTTCCAATGGCGAAGTAATTGTTCCGTGAGACCTTAGGTCTCGTAGACTGCTGGTGCCGGTAGATCCTAAACAAGGATGCGTAGAACATATTGCCAACTGTTCCAGTATAATAAGACATTAACCGGGTAACTGGATTGCAATGCAATGCGGTGGAGTGGGGCTGGTTGGCTGCTTGCCAACAAAAGTGATAAGTCCAGCCTTGCAGTGTGCATGACAGAACATCCAGCCAATGACTGCATTTATCACCTCCACATTTGTCTGACAGCGTCATGCAACACGGAGAAGTCCGTGCATCAACGATGACAGGGTTTAGAGACGGTGCAGCTAACTCCAAGGTGTATCTATCCACAAAGCAATTTCTTAGCTACTCCCCGCATTCAGAATTGAAGTCCCAACGTTATTTAATCCCTTGCTGTTCCCCTCACCGTAGACAATAAACCCACCGAAGCTACCCCTTTCGCCGTCGTCTGACGCCTGGACAGTTACCACTGGCCTCACCCCACTTTTAATCCATGGGTACATTTACCAGCGCAATCGACTGCCAGAACACAGCCATGAACCACAGCTAACTCAGTCAGTTAGAGCCTCTACCAAACAAACTCGTGGTCTTCCTACTTGTTAGCCAAGCGCACAGCGCAGCAGTCCCATCGCAACCTGCCACCCATGGAATCCATAAGAGCGGAGAAGACGACGCTATTAGTCTGGCCGGCCTGATAGCTACAGTCCTTGGAGTCGTAGTGGCCGCGATTGGAGTATTCGGGTGGAAATGTTGGAGCAGGCGGAAAGTGAAGAAGGTAGTGTACTACTGCTTTTTCCATTAAGTTCTTACTGATCTCAGTCAGAATCAATCGGTCGATCTACCGCTGCACTCTCCTCCGTTGTCGCCGGGTGGTATGATGTACCCCCGTACCCGTAGTGTAAACCACTACCACTATTATCCTACATTACTACCGCAACATCTAACTGCGGCCGACGAACCCGACCACGCCACGGTACCAAGTATGGGTGCGGGGCTTCACTGCTGTCACTGCGAGATGACAGCTACGACAAAATCCCTTGCACCGCACCAACGTTAATCTTGTCACCAAGATCTTTGCGTTGCCGGTGGGTATTTTCCATGATCCGCAACGAAGAGGCAGAGATCCAGTTTGATCTAAATTCTTTACCTAATAGAATTAGTACACCTCTCCAACGGACGTCAGTACTTCACGAGAGCCCACAGGCAGACCATAGTGTACGTAGCAAAAGTGGGGGGTGACGTTGGATTATGGGATGGAAGGCTAGAGTTTTCTGTCATGTGTTCTTCATATATTTCTTTTCCAAAGCCTACATCTGCAAGACGTTGAATTCTCTTACCTTGGTGTGGTGGTTCAGTACTGCCAGGAGTGTTTACAGTCGCTCTTCGGTTTTGTTATACGCGAGATTAGAACATGTCTAACGCAGAACCTTGCGAAAGACCTACTTACCCACCTCTGGCTATCTGTTCTAATTTATCACTCTGCCAATCTCATCTGTCGCCATCATCGTTGGCATTTACCTTGCACATGTGCCAGCGTAACTCTTTGAGTTTATGAATAAAACAAACTCTTTGAGTTGTGTATCAAATACGGCTGTCTTTGGTAACCTACGCAATTGTGGCTATGGTTGAAGTATGTCGGAGGATTGGACTGTCCACTTTGACTACTCAGAATAAGGAAGGTTACCATTCTACCCCTCGTCACTATCCTACACCTACACCTACACTACGTCACAGACAAAAGTCACGTGAATATACCCAATCATTGGCGAAAGCCTAGTGCCACCCGAGATCTGGGCTGTCATCGCAATTAGGTTTCAGATCTGATGGTGTGGGGTTGCACATAAGTGATTCTGGCAGGGCTATCCCTGCTCAATACAGGGGTATCCCTGCCAAAATGGTTGCACAGACTTAGGACAGCTCTGCGCATGCCCCACTGCTGGCCAATCGGCTAACATGTGCTCTTGGCGGTGTCATAAGTTCTGCTTGATCTCATCGGGTCGGGAGGAGTTGGATTGATGCTTGCGGCCTCCAAGAATCGTTGTCAAACTGCATGAACTCACGCTAGTCTTCTTCCACATGAAACTGATTTACACCAGAACGCCATGTTGAGTTGTGTTCCCCCAAGTACCACTCCGTACTGATAGTACAAACAAGTCTAATCTACTCGTCTTGATTACTTATATTTAGCCTACTCCGAGAGCTTCTTGTCAGGTGCTATCCAACAATATACCTACTACGTCCTACTTCACCTTTCCTCTAAACTTTATTCAACGTACGGCTCTAGAAATACTGAGCTTCAGTATCCTTTCTGTGGCTACATTTACCATGCCGTCTGTAGTATATTCGCATCTACCAACTTCGACATTGTTCAATTCCATGAGTGAGACCTTCGGCGGGATATACCTATCTGAGCTAACCGATGGAACATGGGATCTAGCATACGCAGTTGCAGTCTTCATACTTGGTAAATCTGTGCAAGGCACACCAATATCACCGGGACCAAGTCTTCATTAGAGAGGCGACATTTCGAGCGACGCAGTCAGTATTTGCGGACTAGTAGCTTCTATTTTCGGAGTTCTCATAACTGCGAATGCCGTTTTTAGGTAGGTAGAGACATTAGAGGAAGAAGAAAGAACGTTCTTGCATCCGGTCCTCCGGGTAGTGCTTACTGAGTTGCAGGGTCCAGATGAGATTGTTGGCAGACAGTTGCGAAATATCCCACCGCATGTCCTACCGCCAACTGAATCTTCCGAAGCCACCGATGCACTCCCGATAACTACCTACAATCGAACGATACTGGTGCCTATATACTCACTAACCACCGATGGTAGTATATACTATCATAACTACGGCTCCTCGGCGCGATTCCCGCCCGTCCGTGAGCCCCGCGGGAACCTGAGGCTTCTTTATCCACCACGAACACTCCGGTCGAGCCACAGATTCATTTTACGCATCTATATCAGGCAATCTCCCACGAACTTTAACGTGGGCTATTAACTGGGGTTGGTTGCATTTGTGGAGAATGTGATGGGGTGGAAACATCTGCAAGCTAGCGCACTATGCAGCGTTTGGTCCGGGCGTGAAATGATGGAGCTTTTGCTCGAGTTTTTGGATGGCGGTGGGGTACCGGTTATCAGTTTGGTCACTTTTCAGCTTTGATCGTCTATTTTATTCTCAGCAAAATTAGAATATAATTTTTGTCTCCAACACCCTTGTTTTGATTGGCTAAAATCCTTACTGAAAATCTCGGGATACCCAGTCTCAAATTGCCGATCCAGGCCACAATGATCACCGTCCTGGTTCGGGTATTTACCTGCACACGGCGGTTATAATGCGCACGCATCTAGCCGTGCAACGCCTAATTATTTCCCCCACTCGACACCAAGCTATACCGTTACATCCGTAGGTAGTTATGCGCCGGCTACTTCACAGGGCCAATTTGACGAGGACCGCATACTTTATCAGGCCCGCCATGAGTGTCTGGCCACTTCACACGAGCCGCGGTCTCGGTATTTAAGTCGCAGCGGCACCGGCGCTAGCGGCTGATCATGACTACGATGTGGTGGCTTACCTTAGCTGGGTTAGTTCCACTGGGCAAAACCCTGCACCACACCCCAGTCGCCCGCCGGATCTTATCCATTCATGCCCGTTCTTGCATCCGCAGTTCAGATTTAAAACCCTTAAGGTGAATTGCGACATATGTGGGGACGGAATCCGAGGCCCGACGCGATGTCCCGTTGGTCTGATGGCAGCCAAAAAATAAGCCCAAACGCGCAATGTGCTAGCGCAGGATCAGGCTGGCCAATCAAGACGTTAGGGTTATTGTGTGGTAAGACTAAGCGGGACCAAATCTCCCCGCATACTAATATACTAATCGATAACTGCATACAGGTCTTACTAGCGCTAGACCATAACTCGTTGGGAGTCGAAAGCTGAGCGCTATCTATTGGATTATATTTGTTTATGCTGTTGGCGATCTTGCGAAGTGGAAACGAAATTTGACCATCCCATGCCACCCACAATAAACTCACCACTTCCCACCTTCCCACTCCCCTTCTCCCGACTCCTCGCACTGTTCTCGCAACATATCCTCGCCGTTGCTAGCCATATTACCACAGTCTGCAGTTATACGTATTATCCAGCTTTCACAACTTTCCATGGGTGGGACTCAAACAGGCAGAATGCTGCTACAGACAGCTAACACGGTTGGACTGTATAGCGTCTATAATTTCAGTCTTCTTACTTGTTAGCTCTGCGCAGGGCACACCGATCTCACCCAGACAACTCCATCGGAGAGACGAGAATTCGAACAACGCTATTGCTGTGTGCGAACTAGTAGTTACGATTATCGGGGTTCTGATTGCTGCCATTGGGGTTTTCGGGCGGAGACTTTGGAAGGGGAAACAAGTAGGGGCTCCTCATCGGCTGCTTCGTGGAAAGCTTACTAGTGTTACAGAATCAAGTTGGGACCACTAGCAGTCAGTTGCAGAATATCACACCTCAAGCTCTGCTGCAGACCGAATACGTACTTTCTAAAGACGCCAGCGAGGCCACCGACGAATATCCCGAGGCCATCGCAACAGCCATCTACGATGGAATGGTTTCCACCTCCGCCTACCCGCTTTACACTAATGATGGTATTCATTACCAAAGCTACGGACCCTCACAACCACTCCGTTCCCGTACGGCTCTCGATCTAGACCAAGTCGTCGTGCTGTGGTACAGCCTTCGGCTTCCTGACCGATTGCCGGCACTACATCTCTCAACTTCACAATTAGACTCACTGCACACGACGACGGGCGATCGCCAAGAGTATACACTCCCGTGAACTTCGGCGTGGCCTGTTGATTGGATAGCGGGAAGTTGATCATACCGGTGGAAAAAGATGGATAACCTGGCTGGGAAATATTTGCTGTCGTTTAATGCGATGTTCTTTCGTGTGTTACAACATTATAGTTCTTTTGCTCTTTTTCGTAACTTGAATATTGGATGACTGTGGCGTACAACCTCATTTTATGCTTGTGTTTTCCTCAACTTCCCGCTATACTGCTCCTCGGTGCTGGGTGCTGATGGGTAACATAATCTAGCGAGATCCGCATACACAACGGTGAGGTCGACGCACCCGTACTACTAGCGCTAGAGGTAATGTACAGTGAGTACAACGTCAGCAAGCCGCTATGAACTGTTGGTTAAATGTAGCATCTGCTCGGTGTCATGCGGCAGCGGGCGATGAGAAGATGCATAGATAATCTGTAGAACGTGAACTTCCCCCGAGTATACCAGATACGGTCGTTAAGTGGGGATTATCCGAGCTAGCGAATAAGATGTTCTCGTACGCCACAAAGTGGACCACATCAAACGGCGATAATTGAGAGGAAACCAAGCACGTAGGTGTACGTACAAAGCTTAGATGAACCGAAGCTTAGATACAGCTTTGACGTTGGGGATTAATATCTGTTTGCATAGGATCCATGAGGTCGGTTGTAGAGGCCGCGATGGGAGACCCACCATCTATTATGCTCTGCAGTAGAGAACGGATAAATATCATCAACGTGGATAACGACTTTAGAAGCCCCTACAAAATAACCCTAGTTATCAGTGCGCACAGGGCACACCTTATTCGCACCAACCCGCACCGACTTCCTGTATGGGACACACTCGTATCTATCCGAGTGCTATCTAATCTGATTCCATCTCATCAGCGACTTCTGGTATCTATTTACCTAAGTAGATGTTATGTACTTTTCTCACCTGCATATGCATGCATAAAAATAGGGTCCGCAATGCAGATTTGATCGAAAGTGGTTTTGTGTAAAAAAAAGAAATTATTCCCCTTATCTGTGTGGAAACACAGATACTAAAATATTAAGTTCACGCCGATCTGATACAGGAAATTAGCCGTTCCTCGGAATTGTGCACATCCCTGCAAGTAGCTTCCATAAGACGTTGGGTACCCAGGTTCCAATTTACCGGATATCATGGGATGGGAGTCCATCAACAAATGAACATAAACCCACCACAACTCACATCACCCTCTCTTTCCCCTCGACTCATCGCAACCTCTCACCAATATCCGCCCTTTCAGCCCAAACTCCGCCGTCGTCAACTATCGTTTATTTTGTACCTGTAACAGACTGTCTGGCTTTCGCCTTTGTCAGTTCCATGGGTATGATTCAATCAAGGATGGAATAGGGCCAGTCCACAGCTAACATAGTATTACCTGGTTTGGTAATTTTACAGCCATTTCAATAGCAGACTCGGATAGGGCATGATCTTCGAGCCTAGTCGCATTGCCTTCCAGCCTAGTCGCATTGCCATCCAGCCTAGTCGCATTATCATGTATAATAAAACCACCACGTCCCACATCTGCTGTCTCTTTGGTTTGATCTCCTCTTAACCCACGCATCTGACTTATAATTGAAAAATCCGCTATTGTTACCTTCGTTCCAGTCCACATCCTTACGTATTTACAGTCCAAGTCTTCGATTTCATGGGTGAGACTCAAAGAGAGGCAGACCAGTGCCAGTACTCAGCTCATACAACAGACCTTACTAGAGTGTCTAGCCTACACGGTTGCAGTCTTCTTACTATCTATCGTTGGCCATACACTAGCCACACCGATCTCGCCTCGGGAAACACCAGATTTTCAACTGAGAGACAACAATTCGAACTCGAATGAAGTTGTTAGTACGGGGGGACTAGTAGTTACGACCATTGGGGTGTTTGTAGCCGCCATTGGAGTATTTTTCGGGTGGAGGCAGTGGATGCATTGGAGAGTGAGGCACAAAGTACGGTTATTCTCCTCGGCCACTCCGTACAGTGCTTACGAGTATTACACACTCAGGACCAGACCACCGGCAGTCATTTGGAGAATACCTTACCGCATGATCTTCAGCCAACCGCATCCGTACATCCCAAGGCTACTGCCAAGGCCAATGGCGTTTCTTCCGCCGCCACCGAGCTCACAGACCGATTTCCCGAAACCACTGCCGCTCCTCTCGAAGCCATCGCCGGTCCTTCTCAGGCCACCACTGCAGTTTCCAAGACCACTACTGCCGTCACAGAGCCCACCAACGACATCCCTCCGATGGTCATTGCTGACATCCCTCAGACAACCAGTGCATCCCTCTAGCTACCGTTCCATTTTCGTACATGTCGGAATCAGCTCATAGGGGTTCCTCGGTCATTTATGGTAGTTAATGTGGTTTATGTATGGTTTTTGTCCCTGCCAATTGTCAACCACTCCTTGGTATTTTAGGAAATGCTTGGGTAAGTAAGAGCAGGCAGATTTTCGATTGGGCTAGGGTTGTGGTTCTTTATTAACTATCGCCGCATAACCTACATGTATTTAGATCAAGAGGGTTCAGGTCAATCAAAGAATTGTTGTTATTGGCATCAGAGTACCTTGGTCACATTTCTGCTGGAATCGCTCGTTGGGACAATAGCTGAGTAATTGGAAGGTGCAGTGGCACTTGACGAAGTAATGGCCTGCCATGGTAGTTGTAGAATAGCGCGGTTCTGCCAGCTTAAATCTTAATGTTGTTGCGTGATCGTGGAGGGTGGCGGAGATACGCCGCATCAACGTATTCGAAACGACAGAGTGTAGACATGTCCGTGATCCCTGAAGCTAAAATTTTATTTTGAGCTGACCAAAAACCGTTGCCATGTTACTCCATTAAAACAACTATTTGAGTATCAAACTTTACGTACTCATTCAGGTGATTTGTTGCATTTCCTCGTTGAGATGTCGATCATGAAATTTGTCCAACCAAATGTGACATTGGTCGTCCAATGAATGCGCAGCGCTGAGGAGTATAATATACCACCGAAGAAAACTGGGGCACTTTAGGGAATGGTCTATCTTCTGCGTTCCCGCCAGCTTCTGGAAGTTCGTAGCGTTTCTGCATCATCTACCTTTGATTTTCGACTTTTAGTTCAAGACCTTGGGATTCGCACGTTCTAGGCGACTCCCTATTAATCCTCTACATCATGATGCTAGCTTCTACTACTTGGGCATGCGCAGGGTTTTTTCCTTTTTTGGACGATGGTGGAATTGAAACTTCTTCATGCATATGACTATTAGGTTCAGAGAACTGACAGAAAAAAAATAAGGCTAACGTCTCTATTTCGGCCCCCACTCCCCGAACCAACGGACATCGTGTTTATGCATCCTGACGTCGGTTTTTTTCGGGTAGCACAGACTCCACCGACACGTGTGATCGGCACTCAACTACGCTAACCAATTGGATCAAAGTTCGGAGAAAAAGCTTCGTGGTTGGTTGATACGTACATAATCACGTGACCTAGATCTCGATCCCGCCTCGCCATCTCATTGTTTCACAATCGAGAATTATGATTATTTTAGCAAATAACTTGTACACTACGACCGCCAAATCTCCACCTAAAAAAACATAAACGCCATGTAAATATGTAAAAAATGTCATTAAATATGTCGGCCTAATGCCCTCCGCTCTTGTCTAGTACGTAGAAGGTTCAACAGACCATGTTAACGTTCATGGTAGGGTGTTCTCAGGTGTCGCTTGCCTGTTGCGGTGAGGAGCGTCTGAGGTAATACCGGCAGTGGCAGCGGATTCCGTTGGTGATGGAGCGTGCAGTAAAACGGCCTCGGTGGTGCCTGCGGGCTGTTGCGGCGGGGAATCGTGTAGGAGAACGGCAGCGGAGGTAGCAATGTGTTCCGTCAGTGGGCGAGTGCGCGGTTGAGCGGCCTCCAGCTGAGTCTGATTTTGATTCTACAACACCGTTAAGCACCCCACATGACGGTTGGGGAGAAATTTCATACTTCCCGATTCCCTTTTAAATGCTTCCACGCGAAAAAAACTCCAACTGCGGATATCGGCACTGCGATACCGGTGAACACCAGTCCAGATACGCTAATAGCTGCCGTTGAGAGCTCGTCTCTCTTGTGAAGGTTTAGTTCTGGCGAGATTGCTAAGCCCTGTGTGAATGGGGAAAGGACCCAGGTCGTGGAAAATAAGAGCATTGTGATCCTATATAGTATACTCTCTAATTGGGTGTGTTAACTGTCGTACTGGATTGTTGTTCCAAGTATGGAAATTCACCCATGAATAGAATGGCGGTAGAAAAACCTGGCAGAGTATATGTTTCTAGTAGGTTAACTGAATGATGAGAGTAGGAGGGAGGTGGGAAGAATAGAGTAGAAAAGATAGAAGAAGTGGTGGGTTTAATAGTATAATGGGGGACGAGATAAGTCCCTCACAATGCCTTGTAGAGTAGGTGCAATTCTTGATTGGCTCTGACTTGTCAGGCTGAACCATCGAGGAGGAATGAATTAAGTTACCAAACTAGGATTCCTATCCGTTTCGTTGTTCACGTTACGCCAATGAAACATTGGTGCAAATCTGCGTTCTATTCTGCCACAAACCAACCATCAGTAATCCTTGTTAGAACGATTGCGCTCAATTCTGCCACAAACCAACCATCAGTAACCCTTGTCAAAATAATTGGTGAAGGATGTCCGCACTGGAGCCATCGTTAACCCTTGTCAGAATGATTGGATAAAACTTGCCACAATCCCTGCATGTTCAAATGGATTGGATAGCTGCCACGCTCCGTCCTTGCAATGCCCGAAACATTAAAACCGGAAACAGACGTGCCTGATACTCAACCGCGGGCAAGATTTCACTTCTTCATCAACCCAAACCCCCCGTATATATTATAGTTACTGTTCTCATCTTGCAACACCCTCACCCCAACATCCAACCTTATCTTTCTCCCTGTTCTCGCACAGCTTTGACAACGAAATGTCCGATATATCACTACAAAACTCGCCGCCATTGCATGTCATGCATATGCAGTATAAGGGCTTACGCTTTTAAATGGCAGAGCATGTCTCGTACGACATGGGTATTGATGTCGTACTCGCTAGATAAACTCCACTATGAAACAAAAACACGTCTAATCCCAGTATCTAATCTAATCACATCTCATTGCCATCAGAGTCATCCGCCAACTGTAGAGACTGTTATGACCGCACACTTAGTCGGATACTGTCAATCCGCTCCTGATTAGCATGTGTCTTAGTTACAGCTCGTGACGGTTCCCCCTTTTTTCGGGGTCCTTGGTGTAATTTTTACATCCCAGCCGATTGCCTGCAACTACTAGACGTTGTATCATCTTGACATTGCAATTGCTGGAAACGCATTTACATCGGTGAAATGATAGACGCTAATGGAGCAAAGATGTGCAACATAAGTGAGGTGGTGAGTTCACTTGGACATGAATAGCCTGGTCGGGGACATGAATAGCCTGGTCGGGGACCAGGGTTCCTAATCGTCCGTCTTGTTTAGGCAGAGGCAAGCCCGATCTTGGATTGCAATTTTCCGAACTGAGAATGCCAGCCTCATTTTGCCTTAGGGCTTCCAACCCGCCGCCAGGTGTCTCAGTGGCCGAATCATCTCAGAACCCGGACCAGTCTTGCACAGCAACGATATACACTTCCACAGCTAACGTTATTGCGTGCCTCCTTCGAAATGGCAGAGTTGGACTGGATGGCGTATTATGTACTGTTTTATTTGGGTGTCCTCATGGCCAATTTCTCTGCTTTGATTTCTTCTTCCCTGCCCTGATGTACCGCATACTAATTTGACTCGTTTGCTCTTCCACAGTTTCGCCGCTCCAAACTTCTAATCGACATCCAGAGAAGTTCCAACAATGCATAGATCTATACATAAGTCCGGCTAATGAAATATTTTCGGATGGTGTGCCACAGTCGAAATATAAATGGCCAGTAATCGCATGCATGGAACTCTCATTGTCTCACTCCGCCACAGATAATTCTAAATCCCCACTAGCTAATCTAATAGTTATCCTAGTTGATGTTTTATAGTTGCCATCCACAGTTGACAATGCTTTCGGGTTGTACAGTAACGCTTGTTTGAATGAGTGTACCACCCGAAACTTAAGGTCCTAAGATTGGACAAGTCTTCATATCGTTCATAGGATAACAGCGATTAGTGCTTTTGGACTCTTTCAGCAAACTGCTAACGCTGCCGCAAATTGCCCCTTCCCTCGTATTATTAGAACATGGCCATGGTTGATAACTTAGCTGATCAGCGCTTTTAATCCTGCAATCACAATACCCAGTTTTGTGGGCAGAGCATCGTTTGACTAGCATGGTAACGTACGGATTCAGCTGTGGTAAGAGGATGTCGTAGTGCCCTAACCCTTCGCTAGTATGTTAGTAGCGTCATTAACACTTACACCACGGATTCTACCTGCACGCAATTGAGATATAGGGAGCATCGGGAGTTAGTGACTCGGCTGAGGTGAATAGTGGCCGTACTCAGCCCTACGGGCAAGCACACGAGCCATACCCCGCCCACGCTGTACCATACCTGCTCGGTACATGCCCCCACGCTTTATTTACACTACTGGCCAATTGGCTCACATATACTCTTGGCATTGACATTAGTTCGATACGCGGGAGCACCTCTTCCGCCACTACAGCCGGTGGAGAGACCAGCAAAAAGCGCTCTGGAAAGCGGTGGGAAAGGTGACGGGCTGGAAAGCGGGCAGATGCCGACACGTGCAGGTCTCTGAGCTGTTTTCCATGGAAGAGTGCGACCAAGCAGTGGTGAATTTCCTGCCGGCTACTGACGTCTGGAAGTTCCCGCCCAAATGGATGACGGTATGGAGCGGGCGCAGAGGCTGATCCGGGTGAGGGCGCAGGGGCGGACTCAGGTGCGGGGGGCGGCGGTCTTTCCTTTCTTTTCTCTCCTTCTCTTCTTTTCTTTTCTGCTGTCTTGTAAGCGCGGGCAACGGGGTTATATCTTCCTATCTTTCATCGTTCATCTTTCATTTGTCAACGGGGACGAAGGGTAGTGGGAGGGAGCTCCGCCATCTAGCCGGCTCGCCCGGAGGCGGAGGGGTTATTAGGCTCTGTTATACTCTAGCAAGAGTGAATACAGTATGAATAAACAACAACGACGACATTAGTTCGATCTCATCGGCGGAGAGGATTTGGAATTGATGCTGCAGCATTCAAGAATCAAACAATCTCATTGGTTGTTAAACTGCAGCCTGTGTGGAAAAACTGCTTGGCAGGCGCTTCATCCTACCATATACCCGCTACACCCCACCTCTCCTGATCTCTAAACTTTACTCCACGTACAATCCTGGAAATTCTGAGTTTCAATATCTTTCTGTGGCTAAATTCATCATCCACTCAGCATTATATTGCACAAAAACTGTCTACAAACTCATTTTCAATTTAAATAACCAACCCAAATTGCCTACAAAATTCTTTTAGCCTTATACTTAATTTATTTTATCGCATTTTTCTGTTTTTTTTATTGTGGGTTGTTCGGAGGACAGGGGATAAAACAGATGCATCAGCCGATTGTTGACGGCTAAGCCGTACCCTGATAGAACGATACCATCGATTATCTTCTCACTAACCACCAATGGTCATGTAACGCGAGGGACGATAAAAATAACGAAGAGCAGTGATAGTGATAGTATTTAACACACCGTAAATTATATGGCGAGAGAACGATGAATAACTCAAGATTGTCAGTGTCGCAGAAACCTTCCGCAGTATAGTTCGCGCTATACGCCATCATCTTACATTCAACATGATACGCTTAAATATACAAAAGGGTTACCCGGCCAAGATGCACCGATCGCACTCCCTACATTGTAATTAGTTCTATCACAAAAAAAAGATGGAAAAGAGCAAAAATATTTGTATTTGGTGCAATATTTTGCACAAAAACCCTCTGAAAACTCATTTCAATTTAAATGATCAACCCAGATTACCAGTAACTTTCCTTTTGACCTTGTACTTAATTTATTTTATTGCATTTGTCTTTTTTTGATGTGGGCTGACAATGAATAAGGCTGATACTGCTCGGCATCAGCCGATAGCCAACGGTTCAGCTGTACCCTCTGCGCCTCAAGTAAGCAACCTCATTCGTTACCATGAAGTGCACCCCTGCAAGTACCTCCCTGTCTAAACCCCTGAGCTGAGCGTATCCCTGCAAGTAAGAGACAGGCTTCAGCCGTCACGCAATACAACCTTCCCGAGACAACGCCAAACCTATTATACTGTACTGGATACATTGGTTTGGACGCCAGCAGTCAGAAGGGGGTGTCCGTCCGGCCAAATATACGTACTTTTCAGCGTCAGGAAGCCAATGTCCGATGAGTTAGATCTGTCAGCACTGGTATCATGATAGTATTTGTTCTATCTAAAATGCCGAAGAGTACTATTTCTTCTTCCAGCTGGTCCATCCTTCATATCCCTCATTCTAGCCGCGCTTTTTTAATAGTCAATAATGGTTGCTGCTCCTGTGTCCCCACAGCCGTAAAGGTTCGCAGCGGCAACATTACGGTGTCCGACTACCGAAATGCGATCAGTAACTGTGCGATGAGAAAGTACCTGTCAGCACCTAACAGACGAGAAAACGAAATTCGAAAACACGAAAGTTTACCCCGCCAGAATATGGTGAGCTTGCCAGCAACACACCCGATGGAGCCAGAATCGTGCTAAGATCAACTTTGAGAACTAGCAGAAGTATGGGAACTTATTTATCGGCGGTACTGTGTGGGCTCCACATCTGTGTTCACTTGTCAACAAATGTAACATAAACCCACCCCAATCCGCATCACCCTCTTTTTCCCCTCAAACCCTCGCAACCTCTCACCAACATCCGTCATTTCAACCCAAACTCCGCCACCAACGCTATCATCGCCTAATTCGTACCTATTATCAGTCTGTCCAGCTTTCGCCTTTGTCAATTTAATGGGTAGATTCAACCCAAGGTGGAATAGGGTCAGCCCACTCAGCTAACCCAACTAACTAGAGCGTCTAGCATATACAATTGTGATCTCCATACTCTGTGGCCCCACACAGGCCCAACCAACTCTCTGGACGAGAGGGCGAGAACTCGAATAACTCTGTCAATGTGTCTGGATTAGTATTCACTGGTATTGGAGTCGCGATTGCCATTAGTTAGCCTGTTTTTAATGAGGCATTGGAGAAGAAAGCAGAACGTATAATTCCCTTTCTGGACTACAACTCTCATGAAATTCTTACCAGAAGTATAGAATGGACATCAGACTGTTCGCACTCAGTTAGAGAATATCCCCCTGCATGTTCCACCGCAAACCGAACCCATTCCTTCCAAATTCAGAGCTACAGCCCCCGAGGCCACCACATCTACTAAGGCCGCTGAAGCTATCGACGAACCTCCAGTGGTAGGACAACGCATGTAACCATTCATCCACCGCTAATGGCCATACATCTACAGCAGTACAGTTGTGGGCCTGATGAGAGCCTGTACAGATCTCTGCCGCAAACTTTGCATACGCATGGGGCACTCAGAGAGCAAGAAAGCGGTTAATATTGAATAATAGTACGTCTTATGTTATGCCGCTGGCGTAAGCAAGCACAGTAAATTGGCAGATGGAACTTTGATATTGTAGGAGCTCAGGTTTTATAGATAAACGGTGAAGCGTAACTATATAGGGCCTTGGGTTTCTTCTTGTGACGTATCTCAAATGAAATTCCAGTTACCTTCCCCATCATCGTGCATTGCTGGGATCGGCTAGCTCCGCCACATTCGCATGCATCAAACATTCCGCTATCGACAGTCTCGGTGCGATAAAACGTACGTGTTCGAAACAAAGAAAAAGAAATAGTTCCTGAATAGCGATGGTTGAATTTTAAGGGAATCATAGTTCTCTAGTTAAAAGTTCGGATGAAATGTGGTTAGACATGGCTAGAAATATAGCTGTCCAGTCAAAGGTTCGGATGAAATGTGGGTTGTTGTGGCCAGAGATATAGCTCTCTAGTCTAAAGTACGGATGAAACGTGGGTTGACATGGCTAGAATCATGCCATGACACAAACGAGTAACCCCGCTCTATAATTGAAATGGACTCTAGCACCCTACTCGCTAGTACCCGATGTTCTAATATATATCCACCTTATTCCACGTTAATTTTTCTTCTGACTCCTCGCCCTGCCCTCGCAACCCCAAAACTCCGTCGCAATTGCCCTGTTTACCACCTATTCTGCAGTCCATACGTATCTAAATCCTGGCTTGGCATGACTGTTTTTGATTTCTCAGGTGAGACTGAAGTTATGCCGCAACAAACTCTCTTCGGTCCACCGTTAACACCACTGAGAGCGTCGAGCATACACAGTTGTAATCTTTCTATTCCAAACTATACCTACTTCATCGCAATCAAACCTTTACAGGAGAAGCGGCAACTCAAATGACCCAGTCAGTGTATCGGAGTATTGATTGCTGCGATCAGCCTGCTTCTGGGGTGGAGGCATCAGTGTTCCTAAGCGGCCCGGCCGGCCCGGCCTCCATTCTGAAAGCCTGCGCTAGCGGCGGCCCGGCCCTCATTTGGATGCTGCCTCTAAGGCCGGCCTGGCCGCTTAGGAACACTGGGAGGCATTGGAGAAGCAGGCAGGAAGTACAGTTTAGAACTATCAACGAGCACCCGATGAAATACTTACTACTATTGCAGTCTCTAGATGATACCGTTGGTAGACAGACAGAGAATATTACACCACACATTTCTCTGCAAACCGTCACCCCCGAGTTTACAGCTACAGCCCCTGAGGCCACCGAGACTACTGACGAACCTCCTGCGGCCACTCCGACAGCCTCTAGTGGTAGAACAACACCCATACCCATTCATCCACTCACAGCTAATGGTGATATATCCACTGCAACATAGTAGGGGTTAACGAGAGCCCGTATGGACTTCTACCACAAACTCTACATACTCACGGAGCATTGGGAGAGCGAGAAAGTTGTTGAGATTGAACAAGGAAACATCTTGTATTGGGTCACTGGCGTAAGCGCGATAGACTGGCAGATGAGATTTTGACATTGCAGGAGCTTAAGTCTTGTAGTTGGACGGTGAATTGTAGATGTGCAGACCCTTGAGTTGTTCTTTCTAAAGTAATAATTCCAGTTACTAAAAGAGCTCCTTAATCATAGATGCAGTGGTGGGTTCAGCTAGCTCCGCCACAGTCGCATGTAAATACATTCCGCTACCGAAAATCACGGTATGACAAACCCACATATTATGAACTATAAGCGCGGATTTATGGCACATATTATTACCTGATTGGGTAATTATCAGCCATTTCATACCGCATAAATTTCAAGATGTTTGTCGGTTGGGCTAGCATCCTTTATAGAGCTTAAAGTTCTGAGTCTTCTGAATTGTTGCTATTTGTCTCTACGGGCGGTAATCAACCAGGCGGGCAAATAAGATGTCCTTATACGCCATAGTGTAACTAATTAGCGTAAGAATAATTTACATGTGGAAAAGCTACAACGAGCGAAAGCGAAGCATTAAATCTAGGATTACTATGCGTATATGCATCGTCTTTTCTGCTCTGGGTTGCATTCTTGAGCAGTGCTTGCGTGCTAGGTTCTGAGTTATCATTCTGGTGGGAGAGGGAGAGCAACGAGGTACACAGCCAAATAAATTTTCGACTTCCGGACGTCATATTCGTGGATGATCATGTTGTTTCCAAAGTCAGGCTCATCCCATTCTGGAGTTCAACCCGAGAACAGTGTTGCCAGATGTGATAGAGCCGAACCCTTCACCGGTTGCCCACAAATAAATACTGTGGTTATCCAGGGTAGTCGTCTGCTATCACCGCTGCGGAGGCAAAGTTGCACCATACCCGCAAAGCTGAGGCGTAGGCTGGGAAGCAGTCGGTAAGGTAAGATTACTTAAAGGTGCGGCTGCAACGCTAACTATCTAGTGCAGCTGTAGACGATAAAGCAGGAGTGGCAAGCTTTCTCTAGAACGGACAAGTGCTTCGCCGTTAGTAGAGACGTTGGAAACCCTACCCGCGTGTACAGACCATACCACCCGCACTTGTTGCACTTTCCAAGCCCCATCTAACCTACCATCTAATCTAATCATATCTTATCATCGTCCATTTTGTCTCAACCGACCACTGCGTAGGATCTTTCCAGATTACAAAGTCTTTAGGTTATCTGCGGTTTAGGTTTCCAGCCAATCGCCCTCGTTGAAATTTAATCGAAAGTGCAGCTGCAGCGTTATGTGGAGTTCCCGCTAAAACAGGGATCTTATTTGCCCACGCTGGATCTCAAGGCTGGTAAGCTCTCGCTAAATATCAGGCGGAAACAAGTTCCTCGCCGGGCCGAAATAAGCCGCAAATGAATTAATCTTGATAAAAACCGGCGATTACACGATCCCGCATAAAACTTTGGGGTTAGCTTATTAGATCTGTGATGATGGATCCGATCCCACTCTACACTTGTAATCTTCCTACTATATGCCCGGAACTCCAAGCAAAGCACACCAATTTCACCCCAACCAACACTCCACAGGAGAGCCGAGACCTTGAGTGCTGTTGTTGCTATATGCAAACTGATGGTTACAATAATTGGAGTTTTTTTCGGGTGGAGGCACTGGAAGCGATGAGGAGAGAGAGGGACAAAGTAGGGGCTTCTCCTGTTGTAGATGTCACTTCACGAAATGTTGACAAGTATTGCTGAACCAGGATGAGACCCCCGGCAGTCATTTGGAGAATATCTCACCACCTGTTTCCCGCTAACCGGATCTATTGATCCCGATGCAAACGCCGCTCAGGTCGAGGCGACAACCGCACCCCCCACCATTGCAGCCACTACATTCCCGGCCGCCACTGAGCTCAACTACGAACCACACGGGACGACTGATGAACGCTAAGATACTACCGCTACTGACGAAATCCCCGATTCTACTGCTACAGGTCCTTACCGTAGAACATCAGTACCCGTTTAGTCACATGCCGCCGCTGATGGCATACACTGTTACTATCACACCTGGCCATCATTCTCGCCTACAGCGACCACTAGTGGGCTTTTTAAAGATGGTACAGTCCCTCACAGCGAGCCTAACACCAGCTGCTGTGCACGAGTGTACCAAACGAGTGTGGAAGTAGAAACGGTTCGAATCGTGGGTAATATAAATTTCATAATGTTATGTCTTTTTTGTGTAATTTCTTGCCTTGCTTGGAGTCTTAAGTGTTTCTTGCGCGCTACGTCTGGTGACAGCGCTGGAGCGTTGGTTGCTCTTGCGGTCACAGGTCACAAATGTGCTGTTGTACTCTCTGGTAGTTTTTAATAATGTACCGCCCTGAACGGGCCGAACCAATTAGTGTTGGCCTTATGTCAAGTATGATGCTAATTCGCGATGGTTCTAACACGCAGGATCGTGGCTTCCTATCAAGGCAGAGTAGTAAGTCTCAAGTCCCACGTGCAAGCGAGCTTCTACGTACTTGTCGATTCAAACCAACCGGAAAGCGTGTAGATTTATTAGATTAGATTATTCTCATAAACAGAGGGTGGGTCTATGCGAAATGTTGAGGCCTAATCTCATTGTGACTTTCCCTGGCAATGTCTCAGGTTATTGTCTGCAATGACGTGTCCGGATACTTTTGATACTGACGAGAGTAATCTTGTGTCATGTGACGTGTTACCTTGGTTTTCTCGTGCATGAACTTAGATGTGGTGGGACTTGGTTGAGCGTAAACACTCGGAATATTAGGGTCCAGGCTCTAGATAGTTCGAGATAGCTAGCGTTCTGTTTTAATCTTAGGGCTTTCGGATCAATGCAGTGGGGTGCATCTCCAACTCAGCGAAGGCTTCCACACTAGCGGAGCTACTCATCCCTGTAGTGCAACTTGTATTGGCTACTTAAGCACTGACAACCCCTGCTCGGCTGTGGCGGGGCGCGTGTCATATTGCTAAAACGGAACAACGGTAAGAACTTCCACGCGACAACGCTAACACGGGGTCCTTGTTGGCTTCTTATTTCCAGCACGCAAGAAAAACTCCTCTTCTTTACAAATAGTAGGCAGTGCAAATATGCAGTTTACTGCAAACAAACATTCTGCTTATAGACATTCCGAACCATTCACTTCCCGAGCTGCTTTCAGACCCCCACATAAATTCACCGCATTCCACATCACTTCTCTCTTCTTACCCCGACTCCTCACCATCTCACAGATTTTGTTGATCACGAAGTCAGCCGCCGTTACCTCCACAAAAAAAAACTGCAGTCTATACGTATTTGACTTCCAGTCATGACGATCTCCAATTCCATTGGTGAGAGTGATGCTGAGAAGAGCAGCACCAGTCCATAGCTAACATTACCAACTAGAGCGTCTAGAGCGTCTAGCGTGCGCAGTTACAGTCTTCCTATTCTTGGCTAGTAGATCAACACAAGCTACACTGATCTCGCGGCAATCAAACTTCTACTTAAGGAGCCAGAAGTCAAATGACCCTGTCGGGGTATCTAGACTAGTATTCACAAGTATCGGAGTGTTGATTGCAGCGATTGGCATTTTTTTCGGATGGAGGCATTGGAGAGGAACTAATACAGTACGGTTCTCGTCTGTCAGCATTGATATGTCCTCCACCCTCCATGAAATGCTTACCTATATTACAGAATCGAGATACAAGAGTTTTGGGTACCACCGTTGGCATTCTGTTGCAACAATTCCCACAACAAGCCCGACTGCAAATTTGGTTCACTTCTGCCAAAGCCAGAGTTATCGCTTCTATGACCACTGCGGTAGTTTCCGAAGCCATCACTGAGGTCACCGAGATAACCCCCACCATCACCGCCCCACCCTCACCATTCGGTCAGTTACTCCAAGTGTATCGATACATTCGGCCCAACCTTGCCCACGCTCAAATTATGGGTGAGACTTATGCTAGCGCAGAATAGTATGAGACCGTAGCTGACACACAACCGATTAGAACGTATCACATATAGAATTGTAATCCTCATGCTTCCTTCTTTCACAGGAGCCATTCCGATCTCGCCCCTACAAACTAAAGAACTTCATCGGAGAAGCGATGATCCGAAGTCGAATGACGTTATCTCTGTATATGGACTCGTGATTACGACTATAGGAGTTCTGATCGCTGCCATTGGGGTTTTCGGGTGGAAGCGCTGGAGAGGGAGGCGGGAAGTACGGACTCCTATTGTGCGGCCCTGTAGAATGCTTACAAGTGTTGTAGAATCCAGAGACACCTTGCAGTCAGTTACAGAACGTCCCACCGTGCATTCCATTAGTCGCACTCGAGGCCTCTTCCAGTGCTACCGACTGTTCAGTGATAGCAGTGGTCGTCGACGGTAGTGTACACTGTAGCAGTCATGCCGTTTCGCCGCGAGAACGCTCTCCTGCCACCTCCGAACTAACTTAGGACGAGGTATCAATTACTGGTGGTGTGAACGGTGGTTAGAAAATGGTGTTGCGATACTGCCTGATTATGGAGTATGTACTCATTAAGAGTCGTATCTTTTTAGATATTCTCAATACGTTTTTTTCTCACATCTGGGCTTTCCTTCGGTGCGGCGGAATATACATTAACGCTAGAATACTAAGTTATTTGTTGAATCAATTTGATCTTTTCTGCTTTCTCTCATACCCATACTTAGATAGTCAAAAAGTACTGGCGACTTCTTAATGAAATTTAACTAAATCGAGGCTTTTGTTTTTTTGTGTTAATCATACTGTATTCACTCTACTTAGAGTATGACAGTCCCTTAATCCCCTCCGCCTCCGGGCTGGCCGGCTAGATGGCGGAGCTACACTCCTGCTACCGTCGTCCCCTTTTGATACAAGAAAGAAAGAAAGAAAGAAAGAAAGCGTCGGCTCTTATTCTTCCGCTCGTTGCCTGCCGGCTCTTATTCCTCTGCGCTTTGCCCGCCGGCTCTTCCTCCTCCGTCCATTTTGGGTGGGAACTTCCCGACATCAGGAGCCGCCAGGAATTCCATCACCACTTTATCGCACTTCTCCACGGAGAGCAGCTCAGAGACTTGTACGTGTTGGCACCTGCCCGCTCTCCATCCCGTTGCTTTCCCCACATTTTTCCAGAGCGTTTGCTGCTGGTCTCTCCATGGGCTGCAGTGGCGGAAGAGATGCTCCCGCATCAGGGCTACCGTGCTGCATCCGCAACCGCACCATCAGCATTTGTCGTCTTCACGGTGTCCAACTGTTGTAGGTACATCCCCACTGGCGCTTGTCTGGACTTCAGTCGGTAGAACCTGGCTGCCAGAGGCTTCACACTGTTCATTGGGATGGGTCTCTTGCTACCAGCTTTGCCTTTTAGTCTGTAGCTGTGGTGTGTACTGCATTTGTAAGCCTCCCACTCAGCCTTCACTGCCATCTTTGCTTCTGAGATACGTCAGGTCCTGTTCGCCACCGAGGTGTATACTCGTTCTTGTACTGTGCCTGCTCTGCGGCCTACTCTTGCTAGATTCGCTTGGCTATCTGCTTTCTCATTTCCGGGGATGCCAGTGTGTCCTGGGACCCAGTGGATTTCTGTCTCTATGCCGGCTTCGCGGAGTTTCCTAGCGCATTGGTTAATCCACCTGGGTTGGTGCTGCCCTGGCCAAGGATCCAGGTACTCTGTTCATCGACTGGCTGCCTGGGAGTCGCTGAAGACGGCTACCTTTGTTACTCCGTATGTCTGCAGTATGTTCCGTTTCTTTACTGGCTCCGGGAGTGCGAGTCCTATTGCTCATAGCTCTGCATTGTACACCTCCATTCATCCGGTGCTGAGGTGGCTGTGGCAAGCTCTCCAGTTGTCTCTGCGCTTACACACAGCTGTGGGTCCCACTCTGCCATCATCAGATCGTAATCCGTCTGTCCACCACATCCCGACCCCAACACCCACTCTGGCCGCCATCTCTCTCGCCCAGCGTCTCGCTTCTCTCTTTGCCGCATTGTCATACCTCTGGATGACTGTCTTGACCGGTTGTTCTTTGTCTGGGCGGGGCCAGTGCATGGTCTCTACCTCACGCCCTTGGTCGTGCTCGTTTTTGATGACTCTGCTTGTCAGTGCGCCAGACGTGGGATGGTTGTACGTTTACTTTTGCCGTGAGCGTTCGCATGAACTTGCGAGCCTCGTCGCGAATCGTTGCTGCCCGGAGTTGCGGGCTACAGGCACCTGTGTTAGTCCTGAATCTCTCATGAGCGGGCCTAGTGGCATCGTGGGCAGAGCGCCTAGGTTTGACCTGGACTAACGAGTCAGGAGGAGTTGAAGATGCTCTCGTCTGCCGATTTCATTTGGGTCCAACCATAATTCGCTGCAGTATAGTGCAACAATTTGGACGCAAGCTATTTGAATGGCCCTTACCCGCTGCGGGACGACTCCATGCATCCTCGTCAATACAAGCAGTCAGGCATCTGCTGCCCTGGCCTTTTTCATGGAGTGGTTGTGATGCTCTTAGAACGTTAGGTGGGCATCCATCTATACTTCCAGCCACCGCATCGCATCTTTGTTGAACCGGACGAAGCCGTCTTACACTCTGATTTTTGCCGCGGGTTGAGGCTGGAGGTGCTTCTTGTGGCCTCTCCTGTGTGTGGAGAGTGCTGCTTCCATCTTCGCAGAGTCAAAATGGAGGTCTCGCCTGCTGGCCCCCTTGATGCTCTCCGCTGAACAGGCTTCTAGCATCCTGACCACCTGATATACGTCCTTTCCAGTTGCTACACATCCAATGTCATCTACAAAGGAGAGGCCTTCGACACCCTGGACTCTCTCTTCCACCCACTTTGATAGCCATGCGGTATGTATTGCAAACAGGATCGGCGAAGCTGCTGAGCCCTGCGGGACGCCTTCTTCCAAAGGGTCGCTCTGCTGGACATTCCCCTCGAATATCATCTCGACTGTCCTGTCCAAGAGCAACCTTTCGGTCCATCGTATATGGTCTCCATCCATCAGGTTGGCTTACACTGCATGGATCAGCCTCCCAAACGCTATGCTTGGAAACGCTGCCTTGATCTCCATTAGGAGAATACCTGTGATGTTGTCTTCTTTCCATGCTGAGTGCCCGCTGTCGATCATGATGGCTGCTGCGTCGATCGCCGATGTGGTCATTCTGCTGCCAAAGTGGCCGTCACTTAATAGTGCTCTTCTCTCGGCCTTGTCGGGCAGCAGCACGGCGGCTACTTTCTCGACAACTTTTCCCATGGGATTGAACAAAGACATTGTTCGGCACGAATTTAGCTTCGTATAGTCCTCTTTTCCTGGTGTCGGAATCACCACTCCGCCGGCGGACTTCCAAACAGGTGGGTGACGTCCCATTCAGACCGCCGCTTTTGTTAATCCAACAATTCTTGTTTTATTCCACCTCCAGAGTAGCCATATCGCTCCGAAGGACAGCTTGTCTTGGCCATGGGATAACTTGACCTATTGCGAGGATAGGGCTCATTCGACTAATTGCTCGGTTATGCACTCGTAGGCTCGGCCCGCTGGGGGTTGCTTGTAGCACTGGTCATCATCCTTCGTTGGGAAGGACACTCCTCTGAGCATTTTCTCCTTTTTTTGGCCATAGAGTTTGCTTGCTTTCTACCCCTGTCGGTCAAAGCTTCCATAGTGGCTCCCGCTTCATGGTTGGCAAAGGTTGCTGCCCACCAGACCTCGCCCCACCTGAGGCTCCGCAAGTACTTGTTCCACATGCGGCACTTGGACTGCCGAAAGAACCTCTGCAGTGTCGTGTTGTGTGCGCCGCCGCTGCTGACCTCTTTCCCCTCCTATTTTCTCTGCCTAAAGCATTTCTCCTCTCCTTTAGCTCACCGTTCCACCACCTCTTCGACCTGGCGCAGATTCTTATTTTGTTCACTTTGGCATCCAGGACCTTGCTCAGCGTTTCCTGCATCAGCAAAATATAAATCGGTCTGGAAGCCACACAGATACCTCCCAGACAGACTCAGGTAGACCTCACTGGTGCTCCCAAGTGATCAGTGTTCCTAAGTGGCCAGGCTGGGCCGCCCTTAGCGGCGGTTTTTAAATGAGGGCCGGGCCGGGCCGCCAGGCTTTAGGCCGGACCTGCAGGCTTTTTCTTGCCGGCCGGGCAGCGTTTCTTGGCGGCTGGCCTGCAGGCTGTTTCTTGCCGGCCGGGCGGCTTCTGACCCAGGCCGGGCTGGGCCACCCTTAGCACAGGCTTTCAGAATAGTGGCCGGGCCAGGCTGGGCCTGCAGCAGTGTTTTCACCAGTCCGGACGGACCCGGTCTGGGGTAGGGCTCAGTACGGTCCGGTCCAACCGAAAGGTCAGACTGGACCGGACCACAAACAGGCAGTCTTGGACTGGACGGGCTTGGTCTGG
>Ga0307514_10001672_pt1 | contig 25771 bp, 24 predicted proteins | sample 16_EM_MG_FD_203088 | JGI IMG/M metagenome (GOLD analysis project Ga0307514, IMG submission 203088) | Populus trichocarpa ectomycorrhiza microbial communities from riparian zone in the Pacific Northwest, United States - 16_EM | ecosystem: Host-associated > Plants > Roots > Unclassified | place... | reverse complement strand
ACTGGTAAATCATATTCCACCTGTCTGGTCATGTTACCACTCAGGTCCATCTCGCCCAGTGCTTCTCCTGAGTTGGCCATGTGCAGGATGACGGTGCTTGTGAGCTTGTAGTGTGAGGATCGGCTTCAGTTGTTGCACTCGAAAACATGAATAGAATCCCATAAGCCAGCAGACTTTCTGGTCGACTCAACAGCTATGTGTATATTAGTCAGTGAATATCAGAAACCTCTGTAAATTAGGAAACATACACTTCGTTAATAGTACCACCCCCGCAAAGCTATCCGCATCCAAGTCCCAGAAGTATACACTTGACACCCCACCTTCATAGTATCTGTATTACCACAGAAGTAAGCCACCCCCTTCTAAAGGTGCCTCTCGGAAGACTTACAGGTCCCTGTAAACATCAAATGCATCATTTGCGGCTATTTCCAGCTTCCTCACTTTATCACTTGGCAATGTCCCATCCTGTATTGGGAGATCAAACTCATTACTCCATGGGCTCCGGTACGAGTCTCCATCATGGTTATAGTCACAAAGTAGGTAATCCTTTTTAGTTTGTTTGCATTATTGGACTTGCAATAGCTGGTTAATACTGGAGAGAAGCTCTTCAGTGAGTTCCAGGATGAGGTTAAGTAGGGAGGTAAGATTTGCGGCAGTGTACTTTGGATTGAGACGGCGGAGCAGGTCACTAGGTTTAGAATGTGAGTTCAGGCAGTCAATTGTTGATTGAGAAGCTGGTAGCTTACAGAGCAGAGTCGAAGGGATCTTGGGTAGCCATTGTGTAATTTTGGTTGTAGGGGAGTTCTAGGGAGTTTGGGTTGATTTCTTGGCGTGGGGAGAGAGCTATATAAGCATGTTGTCATGTGATTCATTTACATAATCCCCAAACATCACTCGCAATTCATAATCCATCAAAAATGCCCACGACTTCTTTGCCAGGAACAGATTTACCAACTCTTGTATATATACATCTCAGTACAAGGTCTCCTTAGGTATCTTACGCCAGTTTTGCCTTCGCAGTAAGCATATGAATCGACCATGTACATGTATGTATATGCATACGGATACGCAGGCTTAGGTAAGTACGTCCATAATAGCAGCATTGATTGCCAACATTAACGTAACACAGCTGAATTCACGAGAAGTGACGTTTGAGGAACTGGAGGAAGAGATGGCAGAAGGCAGAGTGGGCATGTGGGGAGATTGCGGAGAAGGCAGAGAAGTCATGGAGGGGGGTCTACGAGAAGGAGGTTGAGGAGGAGGTAGACAGTATCCCCCGCAGGGACACAGACCGAGGAGGTTGGGAGGAGGGAGAAGGAGAAGGCGAAGAGGAGAGAGAGGGGAGGCAAGGTTGAGGAGGAGGAGGAGGAGGATGAGGTTATGAAGGACGGGTCGGATAACGCCGGGATCAACTGGCGACCATACAAGGACCTGTCCAGCTACGAGGATGAGGACGAGGCTCTGGTGGCACCACCCACCAAAACACAGGTCGCACCACGTCCGGCGGCAAAAAAACCGGTTGGCAGAAAATCCCGGCGAACCAAGACAGCCCCCGAGGACATCCCCTTGTTGAAATGTCTCCGCCGCCATATCATGATCATCACATAACCTCATTAACATGTGAGTCATCCTCGTTGAGTATAGGTAAATCACACGATAGGATGTATGTCACATCATATTGTGTGATATACCTATCGCAGCCATGTATATATGCATACGGATGTAGTCTCTAACTCATCCATCTCTTTCATCTTCAATCATTACGTCCTGTACGTCCGTCCTGTACGTTCTACCGAAATACATGTTCACATACACATCTTCATACATACGTCTATCTTCATACGTATATCTATATTCATACTGGGTGAAGTGTTACTTCATTGTCCACACGTCTGTACCGCTGCCCTTACTAGTCTCATATCATAATCTGATATCCTCCAACACCCCTCTGGCTATACCCGAGCCAAGGGGATGGTAATCCACGGGGTCCCTTGCCATAAACCATGGCAAAAATCACAGAGGAAGTAGGGGAAGGGCTTAGAGGAAGCAAGGTAGGGATTATGGGAGCACGTTGGCTTGTGGGGGGAAGGAGGAGACTGGGAAAGGCCACCAGCCATCGTTGTGTTTTTTGAGGAAGTCATCAGGCTAGGAAGCCAGGTGCGTTTGGGAGGGCGCTGGCTTCCTGTAGAAGCCTATGATTTTGATAGAGGGAGGAAATAGGAGGATTGGGGTACGGGTGGTTCTCATACTCTTTGGAGTTGGCCATCTCCATGTCGGGATCACCGCGGATCCGTCTTGCCTTTTCTCATACAGTTCGCATACAGTTCGGGTCAGGCACAGTGTATGTATGTGTGGTTGTTCTGGTTTCCTTGGTGCAGCGTGTTGTTCCGTGCACAAACCCAAACCTTCAAAGGAGTGGGAACGGGGCCCTCTCATAGCCTAAGGCTCCATAAACGTATAGACTTCCAAAAAAAAATTTTTGAATTCACAAACCAACTTAATCTTGGTCGTGTCTAAGAATACAAGCCCAGTGACAGGTTTCTCGGGTTGTATGGTAGGGAATCGCGTGATACTGTTTCAGAATCGTGCTACCTTTGGCCCGGAAGCGAGCTTGTGCAACCAGACTTGCCGCGCAAGTCAGCACTCTGTTAACGGTCTCTATGCCGTAGTCTCGGCACGGTGCCCGCCAGACGACGCTAACGGGATGTACCTAGTTTCGTTCCCAGTTGGTGGAGGTAATGCATATGCAGTACGGAGTATATGTACATTTTTTTACTCTATACGCCTAAGGCTAAGAGACAAACAACGAGCTGCTTAAACGCCCTGCCTCTCTAGCCTAGGAAAAAGGTATATGTACGTAGTAACGTAGTGTTGGGAAGTCTTTGCCCAGGTCCTCAGAGTGGGGCACCGATCCCCAATTCCTACAGTAGTTAACTATATTTTGGGGAGTAAATGTAGCTAGGTAGTCAGAGTAGTTGGCCCACTTCTGTACCTCTGTTACGAACGGCCTATATCTACACTGTAAGTTGAGGGGGTGTCAAGCTGGTGATTGGGCCGCGAGCCTTATATACATACTCTGTTGCCCTCCGCCGTCAAAGTCATAGATCTCAATCTCTGGTGTCAGAAAAGAAATATATGAAATGTATGTAGGCCGGCCGGTGGTACGTAAGCATAGCATGGACTGACATGGAATGTGCTGAATCCTATTACCGATGAACGGGCCTTTTTCGAGCTCCAACAGTAGATCTACGAACGCTATTCCCGCTGCGCACGGTATCTACCTCTATTATAGCTATGGTACAGAAGTGTAGGTGTTCCCACCGTTTCTATGAGACCGCAGATCCAGTGCACCTAGACCATATAAACATATATTATCTCCTCAAGCTTGACTCATCGATAGATCGGCTAGTTCTGAGCAAAGAATTTCATGGTGGTATGTTTATGGAATACTCACGTTCATGGGGAATAGTTAGTACAATAGAGGTTCTCAAACTATACGTATATAATATGATTACTAGCCTCACTCCCATTACATGGAACCAAACTGTCGGGTAACAAGCGGTCGGCCGGCCACGGTGCCTAACTGGCCCTTCACCCGGAGTTCCGGGTGGCTTGTCATACCTCGCCTCTTTGAGCCGCACATGAGCAATGAGCCTATTAAGAAAATGGCCACGGGTGCCTACTAGTAGGCCAAAAAGGAAAGTAGCATTGATCCCCCAACATTATAGTTGTGAGGCCTCCGTGGTTAGCCTTCAGCAATGTATTGAGGTGGTCAAAACTGGAAAGCTCCAAGTACCCGAGTGTATACTATTTGACTTAGTGAGACCAGCTTATAATTAGAAGGTACCAATAGGTATGCTCATTTCCCCCTTAAACATATTTAGGAAACATTTGAATGGAGAATTGAACATTATCCCGTCGACTCTACAATTTCCTCTCAGTCAGCAATCGGTCTAAATTATGTTTGGGCCTTTAGGGTTTTCATCTTTACTATATCCAACTGAGTGATGGAAAAAGCAATCATCAAACAGGTTCTACCAAGAGGCAGTTCCAGATGGAAATATCACTGCAACATTGACATGGCAGATCTATTCCAGTTGGAGCTACATATCCACCGTGCACCATGATATTGTGATCCCCATCGACAAAGAAACTTTTTTCCAGCCCCAGTCCCTGTGTAATTGTATCTATGTACAGCCCCTGTCAGTATAGAAACACTAACCAACTAGGTCTTGCTTTATCTTATCCTATATGGTAGATCTTGAAAAACAAATCATGGTGTTTCCTCGTATTTTCCCGCCCAGTGCTTCAAACACTGCCTGTGTCGATAAGATACTACAGCAAGAGGTGGTTTCACATATATTTGTGGTAGTCTTCCTCGCCTATCTTGGGACACGGTCCTTCGATCTGCTCTCAGGGAAGCGAAAAAAAATAAGGTTAAATGGTGGTCGGCGTCCTATCTTTCCATTCTGAATACTGAAGGGTGCTCAGGAGTCAAGAAGCTGAGAGGGTTTTCCAACTGATAGGAACATCCCCTCAGAACTGGAGGTATCACCAAACTCGCGGCCCCTCAGGTGCATTGGGAGGAAATACCAAGGAGTGAGATATCCGCAAGGTACCTAGGTAGGATAGGGCACCTACCTATCGCCAGGACCATGACGCTGGGAAGGCAAAACTTAATCCTCCAATGCTCATTGGGACACGCTAAACCCACATACAGATTCTATCAGTGCGCGCCTGAACCACAAAAAAATCTTCAACCGGTCACTAGATGGCCTGGCAAAGGGTCACCGTAGACTTAGCTTTTGGTAGACACCCCCACCAAAGCCCCCACATAGTACAATCGATCACTATATACATACAGATCTAATTGATATAAACTCACTTGCAGCTGAGTCCCTGACCTATCAGTAATTAGATTGAATCGAGACGGAAACTTGCTCGTGGCTGTTACCAGTACTGTGGCTATGAAGCACGTTTTAATCTTTCTGTTTTACGTAACGGCGGGTTGACTCATGAAACAAGTTGTTTGGTACTCAGGGTGCAGATTTTACACCGGTAAGACATTTGAGAAGATCCTCCGGATTGGTTGTTGGATCGGATATTCTTAGCCGTCAGGGGCATCTTTGTTTATTTAGGTCATGACTATAATACAAGTGTCATGGCACCTGCGGAATTCACTGGCGACGCAGACAACAACTTGATTCCATTTTGCTGGATATGGCACGAAAGTGATGTCAATTAATGGTCAAGATAAACAATGATTCATGGAAATAAGGTTGCTGCAGTTTGTGCCACTCTCACATTTTGCATGCTTGCTCTTCTCGCGGCAAGATTATATACTCGAAAATATGTCGTCAAGTCCTTTGGCGCAGATGACATCCTCATGTGTTTGGGTGGGGTAAGTACCTCACAACTGCCACCTTTTTTTTAATCTCCACTAATTATAAGGAAGCTAGATATTCTGTACCCTTCTTTTGCCGGGCATCATCATAGGTTGTTACATATTTCCGCCTTCTTCAGCTGTAGCTTGAGGGGCTGTCTGCCAACTTGCGAAGTATTCATTGCTGAATGGAGCAGGGATTTATAGATATGAATTTGGATTGCCACTGGAAACTGCACGCCCCGCTTCAATTGCTGCTGCTCGTATTGTGAGTCTGCTCCCTGACGGTATCTCTATATCAGCTGCGGGATGAAGTTTTCTGACTGACTAGATCGGATATATAAATATGATTCTTATGCAAGTCGGTCTGGGGCTCACCAAAGCCTCACTTATGTTGACGATTGAAAGATTTGTTCGCTCTAGCCTAGCTTACATTTATCTTATTCACACTATGGTTATCACTATTCTTATTTTCACCTTGGTTTCAACTTTGATTCTTGCAATGGGGTGCCACCCAATTCGGGCAGCTTGGGGTGATGTTGGACCTGGAGAGCATCCAAAGTGCCCTGGCCTTAAGGCCTATCTTGCCATCATGTTTGTTCACATGGCTACAGACTTCATCACCCTTGTTCTACCAATGCCATTGTTGTTCAGACTCAAATTGCCCATAATCCAAAGAGCTTTTCTCATCTTCTGTTTCACTCTAGGCTCAATGTGAGTGCTAGGCAATGGCTCCCCGCACAGGGCCAGGCTGACGGGGGTATAAAACCAAAATATAGTTCCGTGGTTGCAAGTGTACTCAGGGTCTATGCTATACTCGAAGCAACACGAGGTGTTAGATGGAACTTTTGTAAGACGGTCCCCCCACCTTTAACGCTTTCATGACTGATGCAGGTATCGATAGTGGCCCTCGAACCAAAGCTTTTGCAAGTGTAAACTCTCACATATCTTAACTCTAGATGAATTGGATAGGGAATAATATGGGATCTAGGGTTGAGGCTAATGTTGCGATCATCTGTGGTTGCCTGTATGTCTTGTATTTGATTTTTACATTCATCCGAAACAAGCTGATGTCAAATAATAGTCCACCTTTGAATGCCTTTATTCGACATCATTTTTTTAGGAGAGCAAATCGCCACACTATAACCCCAGAGGTACATACACCACGGCCGGGAAGGTCTGCCTCTTTTGGTAGCGGACTGGGGGTGAGCTCTCAGGCTCTCAACTGGCAAGATGCAGGAACTTGGGATAGGCACGGGCAAACCAGAACCCCTTACAACGAGTCCTTGGACCTTGAACTCTCGTCATGGGAAAGCTCAAGTAGGCGAACGACTGAAGGTTTGTGCCTAGAGTGTGTTGATAGCTATGAGCGTTGCAGAAAACATGATATCGGAATGGTGGATAAGAGGTTTGAATCCCCAGTGGGGTGGTCTCAGGGCAGAGGCAGAGGGACAAACACTGTCTTTACTTTGACGAACCACCGGAGTAGACCAAGCTCGTGCGGCGAACTGGAGCGGAGAAAAAGGAGGGGCGTGCATCAGCAAAAGGCAAGTTGGTCAGCATAGATAAGGTAGAGGAAGTCGTATTTCTTTTTTGTGTTCAAGGGTTTGGGTGTGATTATAAACTTTAGCGGGGTGGCGTTAGGATGCTTTATCAAGTACTTCTATTAATCTAGATACTCATATGTCTAGTCTTGAGCAAACGTTCAAATCAAAGGTTGTGTGGTGTAATGGTAGCACGTATCGTTGTGGATTTCAGTAGAACCACGACGGCCCCGATACAATCGCGGTTCGATTCCGTGCACAGCCACTTATTTTTTTTCCCAGGTTTTCCCAGGTCGAGTTTCTAACCTCTTAGCTCTTGTCAATTAATCCAAATAAGTGCTGCAGTTTGTACTGTACTATGGGAAGCAAGTGGTGCGCCCCCTATTTTACTCTTACCAGTACCTGGCCCCCCTATACTCTGTATGTAAAAGGTATTTGCAACCACATTGACTTTTTATTTTTATTTTTAGGCTATACGTCTATGGAGCCATAGGCTATGAGGCGGGAAACCACATTGGCTACTCGCCTCACACATTCAGTTCCTATGCTTGTGATTATAGACAATAATAATGATAGCCTTCATCTACCTAGGGTAGTGTACATTGCTTGCTTCATATACACCAAGCTTATATCTTAGCAGTTATTACAAATTTTGGGGCGTAAGCTGGGGTACACACCAAGAATATGGATATACAGTTCGTTTGTGGTATATCATGTAAGTAGCAGACTTCGACTCACTGTACAATAGTCCCCAGTGCAGATCCATTGACTTCTGTAGCAGTGGATTGTTCCCGAACAAGGGAAAAAAAATTTGAAACCGGAAGAGACTTCTTTTCCGGACTTGCCAAGCTAGATCAAGATAAAATCCAGATTCCCAACGTCATCATAAGTGAATGAATATGGGATGAATATCTATTCTTCATAACTATCTGAGAACAGACTCTCTAAGCTTGGAACTTTCAACTGCTCCGACTCTTTAAAACAAATAGATAATAACCATCACTGAAAACTATAAAAATCAAGATACCTAAAGCCATACAAAAGTAAACAAGGTCCCTTATCTGGCACCCCTAAGCCTTAGGTGTCCTTTTGGGCTCGTCTGTTCTTGTCTTCATGCATTTGTTGCATCCTCCGCATTAACAACTCTCTATCTGTTTCAGTCTCCAAATGCTCCAAAATGCTGAGCTGGTACTCAGCAAGCTCAATATACTCTTTAAGCTCCCTTTACAGCTCGGCATGTGTCTTGTCCAAATCCGCTATTGTACCCACAGCATCCTGGTACAAAGTCCAGAACCTCTCTTTCTCCTGTTGGTGAAGCTTTTGCACTTGTTTAACCTTCTCATTCTCAGTCTCCAGTCACTTGTTCTTTTTTGAGATTTCCAAGAGCGTTCCTAGCCGGTGGTTCTCTTCGTGATATGCTTCCATCATCCCCACCCACTCCTCCTGTTTCTCCCTATGCCCTTTTGCGCTTTGCTTGGGGGCACCCATTTGCTTTCGGACAACTGGTTGATTATTGTGGCTAGCAAGTAACACTTCGAGCAGTAACCCTTACTCAAATTTCTGTCCAATGCCGAGCGTGCGAGGAGCTTATGGAGTCTGTATATATGGAGGTTTCCCAACATCATCTTCTTTTTGATGGCCCTCGTTCCCCGGATTTGCTGGTGGAGAGCATTCACTCCCGGCAGGCGAAGCGTAATACGATTCTGGCGAACCAGTAGGGGTAGCAGAGGGAGTGGATATTTGCGTATCTGGCGTGGGAGAAAGGAGTTTGGAACCGCCCTCATGAGCCCTGGCTAGTTGCGGTTGGGGTAGCAGCCTTCCCAACCCATGGGTAATGCTATGTATACTCACTCCCTCTAAGTTTCCCTGAGCCTCAGCCCCATCGCCCTGGTGTAATGCCGGGTTTACCGAATACTCTGACTCCATGAAGTTGGTATAAGAGCACTCATGAAAGTACTTAGTACACTTGGTACAAGTACCAGCAAGATTCTATATAATAAGGTATATGTATATATATAACACATTACACATGCCATCTTGCCAATATTCACTCGGCGAAGGTATTATGTTGGTGATGGAATAATTGTGCGATTCATAGGAGGAATTTGGTGAATTTTAGACTTATGCCAAGCTCCTGAAACTGCTGGTTGTAACCGAACGATTTGAACAGTGAAATACTTGTCCATGTATATTTGTATATAACCACCTCTGGAAGATCTTATATCAGCAAGCTGGGCGTAAGCAATGTCCACGTGATATCTGTCGACATCTCTAAGTGTCACACAAATCACCATCCTTATTGTACTGTACATACGGACTCAAACTGTTAAGATTCTTTTATATGTAGAATCAAAGAGACCTTACCTTGTAGTTAATAGTCCTGCATGATTACACCACTGGTATGACTAAATGAAGAGGCAGAAGCGATATCGCGATCATGTATTGTGGCCCAGAATTCATGAATCTCATGTTTTTTCACATGATATGTGGTTATATGATCCAAGACTATGGGGATATATTGACAGTGTATGCGCAGATAGAAGCTCTTTGTGATACCATATACCCATCTATAGATCTATTGTGCAAGACACTCAACTTTCCTGGTTGCCTGAGCTGTGAGACATGCGGCTGATTATTACCAATCAAAAAAAAGATGAATCAAATGGATTTGCGGAAGTACAGGATATTTGTTCTTTCCTGTGCCCCGCATTATGGGTCTTTTTTGCGCTCCCTCGCAACAACTCTGAGGTACTGTAGATCTGCGCTTCGTCCAGTAATGCTTTCCGGGATCAGCTGTCGCTGCTCGTGGCCCGCCTTCTCAGGGTCACGTTGGTCCTAATAATAGCCACCTCCCAGTCTACTTCCGCTCAAATATGATTCCTCATTAGATATAGTCACCACACACCCCTGCGCCAAGCTTGAGCGGAAAACCGTTTCTAGTCTCGTGCACTGTTTCTGGGATGACAGATGACGTTTGGCTAGGTAGAGTAGTCTGCACATGTAAGATCGGATGAAGTTAAGGTGGTCTATTGCAGCAGATGAGACATTGCTCCGGATGACTAACTTATAGTAGAGAATTAATACAACGATTAGAAGATGTCTTGATTGGAATCCAAGCAAGGTATTGAGGAATCTGTGGACTAAAAAAAAAAGGTAACAGTATCTACGTGTACGGTTAGTCGCAGGCTCAATCCATCATCCCTGAACTTCAACCAACCATAGCCTAAGTTTAGCATATGAGCGAACAGAAGGGCCTCAAAGTATACATTTCGACGAAAAGGGCTGAGAATGTCGACCTGCATCCTTGCAGCCGTTGACCCGGCCGAGGTAGACGTTCTGGTCATTATTTCTTGGGTCGTCAGCACTCATGCAGCGAACCTAACAGGCATTAATGAGCTCGCCCTGCTGGAACTGTATATTAAAGAGCAGTGTTTTTGGTGGCGTGATATCTCAAGTGCAATACTAATCTCATCCTTGGGCTCAGATCTAGTACATAGGGTGTTAAAGCTTTCCATTTTTGGGTTGGGAAGATTTTATCATGCTGCGAGTTTTGACGGGCTTTGGCTCTAATGTATGTGCGAGGCTTTGTCGTATGCCCAGCTGACCTCGTGTGACTTAGCAAAGTTAAGCCTGGTCTGAGCAGGAGCGTTGAACCACGGATGAACCTCGGCCCAGGCCATCCGCCTGCCCCTGCACACCCTCATGAAGCGTGGCCTGATCCGGGCATGTTATTGACGTCGGTGAACTCACCCTTGCCTCATTTTCCGTCTCTTGACTATTCGAGAATATATCGATCACACCCTCATCGAGTATCGAAATCCCACCCCTGGGTTTGGTAAAGTGGGGAAGGTGTTTGCGTAGTACTTGATGGACGTACCGCCTAAGAGGGTATAAAGATGTTCCTCTCGCCTATAATCTTCCACTTTCTCTTCCCTCATCATCACATCCATCTCAGTGATATCCCTTCGCTACTCAAAAACCTCTCACTCATATAACCTTGCACTCGTTTTTTCATTCAACAAGCACACATTCGCTTCTTCTACGAAACAGCCAAAATGAAATTCAGTGTCATTGCTGCTACCCTCCTCTCTGTCATTGCTCCCATTGCTTCAGCTTCCACTGCTGCTTGGGACAGTGTCTATGACTCTCCATCCACAAGTACTCTCTCTGTTGCGTGTTCTGACGGTGCCAATGGCCTTTGGACCAAGGGATACAAAAAACTCGGCGATATCCCACGCTTTCCCAACGTTGCTGCTGTACCGACCGTTGCCGGATGGAACAGCCCTAACTGCGGAAAGTGTTTTAGTATCACTTACACAGTCACTGGCAAGACGATCTATGTCGTTGGGGTCGATACTAGTAGGAGCTCAGGGGACTTCGTCTTGAGCAAGGCTGCATTGAATACCCTTACCGGTGGTCTGGCGGACCAACTTGGGAGAGTCCCTGTCACCTGGTCCCAGTTAGCCTCTGGGGCGAAGTGCGGGATGCCATAAATAGTGAGTCTCACTTCTCGAGCCATAGTTTTAGCGTCCTGAAATTCTAACTTATGACACTCATTATAGGCTCCCATGTACACCGCTGTAGCAAGTACCCGATTCAAATATGTGCAGAGGAAAAGGAGGTATAGAGCAGATTGATTATTTGGGAGGGCTGAGAGAGATGGGATTTTTGAGTATTGGGGTTATGAGGGGTATATTTGTTGCAATGGTGACTTTTTTATTTATTTATAGAGTCAATACGCCTTTCCCCCGAAGGGGTGCGATGGTGACTAGTCTGGTTTCACATGTACTTAATGCATATGCATCTGGTTTTGGAGTTTGCCATGCTTAACTACAACTCTTGTATGCAAATCTGAGATCAAAAAGTGATACATAATTGTAGAATCTGGCCCCAGGCCTAATGCTGCTATTACAATTAGCATTCCAGTACTTGCAGTATCATATAAATAGACGTAGAAGCCATCACATAGTATATAAGATCTTATATGTTTGCCTTATACCTAGCTGCGAAACTATACTGCTCTAAGACACCCTTTTGCGCACAATCACTAGATTTTGAGCACATACTTGCGTTGTCATGGCTGGCACAACCACCTGTCATTACCTAAAGTCCATGGCATTATTGCCATGAATGATCAATGATTATAATGGCGTACTTCTTTGGCTAAGGTCTATTTCCCTCCTCTCAGGTCCGAGTACAGGGTCTACCTCTCACAAATGCAATTGAAGGGCTCATATGCTCACAATGGTATTCTGTCACTATTCTGCCTAATACCATATTCTGTATTGTTAAAACATTACCTGACTTTGATAAAATCCTCCTTTAGTAGACAACGTTCTTCCTTACAAAAATATCGAAATAATTGCTCTTCCAATCCTGAGAGATTTCCCAACCTCCCCCCTAGTACCACCACCATAACGGCATTGTAGTTGTAGTAGTAGCCGGAGGGCTTGGTTCTGTTAAAGTGGTAGTGTGAGTAATAGTAGATACTGGCGGTGAAGTTTCGGTGGGTGTAGTCGTTGGGGTAGTAGTAGCAGGGCTACTAGGAGCAATTGTGGTTGGGGATGAAGTTCCAGTTATGGTACTGCTGACTACTTCAGTGCGTGTGTTAGGTGCTGAAAGTGTAGATCTGTATATACCTCTCATAAGCATGGCTACTTGGGGATTGGGAGCGAAGTATTAGGCACTTACATTACGACTGTAATATTAACGATACTAGTTGAATCGCTATGTATGTTCGTAGAGGTCGTGGTTGTAGTTGTCTCTGGTACGCTTAACCGGATAATTTAGCATTTACCCTGAACCTTCTGCTCAGTGGGGCACTCACGTATAGGTAGTGGAAGCATTTGCTGTCTCCGTCATTGTAGATGTGATGACAACCGTTGATGATGCTGGGGCAGTCGTATCAGTGACTGTCACTGTGACAGTTCCCCCACCCCCCCCTCCCGGGGGAGAAACTGTCCCGGTGCCAGGTGATGTGGTAGTCGTTTCTGTTACAGTTGAAGTCGGCGTTTCGCCAGCTTCTCCGGCTGGAGAGGTCGCTGCCAACGCCTGACTGCACGCCGAGGCAATGGCTGATGCCTGGTATTCATATAGCGGCTGTGGCACCTGAATACCGTTGATGGTGTAATTTGCTTGGATCTGCCCATTATTGTTATTGTAACTAATGTTCGAGACAAAGTTGCCTGTCCCACCATTGTTGTTTGTATCACTTTCATTTTGACTGAATGTGAAGCTTTGGTTATTGCTGTCACTTTGGCGCTTGCGGTGTCTGTTGTTGACTCTGGCTTTTCTTATGTTGGTATCTTTCGTGGTCGAAGATGATGAAGAGGAAGTAGGAATTGGAAGCCAGTCACCCAAACGGGATACCAACTCTCCGGAAATACTGTTTCGAATATCCGATCGTAGCTGGCTGTTAAATTGGCTGTACAAACCATCACGCTTGCGCTTATAGAGCATATCATCTTGTGGAGTGACAGTAGGCCCATTAGTGAGTGTTACAACTAGAGATTCAGTCAGTAATTTCCAAATAAATATAGGATCCGTACTTTACTTACTACTTGTCACAGTGGTTGCTGGTACATCAATGATAGTAGATATGACTGAATCAAACAAGGTCAGTACTATCCATTCAAGGACGCTAAATTCAATACATACCGTTTGTGCCTGAAGAGACAGTTGCTACCGCAATTGGGGAGACTGTTTGTGATGAGGTAGTAACTAGAGGGGTAACACTATATTGAGAGAGATATTAGCATCAGCTCTAGACTGGGTTGGATCATTCTCTCACGTTGTTGTTACAGTAGTTCCAGCACTACTAGTGGTATTTCCTGAATTATCACCACCTCCAGGGCCGTAAGTTACCTGAAATACTTGATGACAAAATCCTATGCCGTTGTATTAATATAGATTCAAATCTGTGAAAATAAAAACCTACCCGTGAGGTTGTTGTCACGTATTGCACTGGCAGCTGCCTCGCTGTCTCCGTTCTGGCCAATACTCGGTCCATTTTCCGGGGCTAGGTTGGTGTCAGTGAGATTCTTCATTCTCAAAAATGGTTTCTGGATAAAGCTCACAACTGTCTTGGGCTCTTGGATACCCTACTGCAGCCCTTGCAACAGCGAGAACAAAGACGAGGAGGTGCTCAGGTTGCATAATGTTGGCTCTAAGGAAAAAAATGTAGGAGAATAGAAAGGACCAATAACGAGATGTATCCTGAGCATTCTGAGAAGAAGCGGCCCCAGTTAGGTATTGTCAATATATATGTCTTATGCTCTAGATTCCCTCCACATCCTACGTAAGTGTATCATGATGTATCCCATATCACAAACAAGCCCCCCGAACAGCCGACTGCAACGGAGAGCTGTAGTAGTGCTGCTATGATCACGCTTATAGTTTCTGGTGGAGTTTTGTGGGGTCAAGTGATTCGGCTAAGTGTGTTTTGCTGGAAGGTTACTCGTTATGACGTTAGCATTTGAGGTCAGTGGCTCAGGGTAACCAGCGCCTCATCGTTGAGCTTTTAAGGCTGATGCAAATAAACTCTTTCCAGGATAACCAAAAGTTGGGTATTTGATCTCGGACCTATCGGGGTGGCGCCCCTCGGTTAGGGTCCGTTTTAACGCCACTAAGCCTTCCGCCTATTTACCCACGCCGTAGTAATACCAAGAGCCCACCCTCAATTCCAACTCACTTTTTCTTCCGTGATTCTTCATCCTTGCTTTTATCGTCTAGCATCGATTCAATTGTACCAAGGCAAATTTCAGAGCCATTCTGCCTCCACCAGACCACCTCATCTACCGTTTCATCAAAAAGATGGAGGGATCTTCAGAACGGAATTGAAGTATAGCGACTGCTGATACCATTCTTGCAGTATAGTAATGTATTGTAATAGGTTTCCATGGCCTGCTGATCACCAGAGATGCACGTACCCCAACCCCAACCCCAACCCATTGTGAAAGCCAAGCCTCCCTATATGAGAGCTTAATCCTCATTCAAATATAAACTGGGATTGGGATTTTGTCAAAAAGCTCTAACAGTAATGAACGTTCTATGTTACGCTTGCCCCACTGCTGTCTCGTATTATGTTACTCCCAACCCTCATAGGACTTTCAAAAATGACTTGCCGTTTACTTTTGGCCTTCAAACCGGGATTGAACACCACCGGCTGGAGGGGAATCCTGTATACAAAGAGCATATTGCTGCCCCCCCGGGGAAGTAGTAACGTAAGCTAAAAGTCAGTATCGAGCAAATCCCTGATGGGTGGTTACTGTTATGAATCCATTGAATTGCTCCCTCGATAAATCCACTTTTACCACGCCAAAATGCAGGATGTAAGGGTCACTGGGACCGAATGACTGTCGAGCTCTGAGTCTGGGTGAGATCCTCCCTTCGCTCGGAGTTGGGGGTCTTGGCATGAGACTAAAGCTTTATCTTATAGGAGTGGTTAATTTCCATACTTACGTAAGGGTATCTGATGTCAACCTGAACTAGTAGCACTAGGGAAGCAATCCAGTACTTACAAATATGCTATATCTTGGCATCAATGCCTGTTCTGGTTAGATCTACGGATACAGATAGATAGATAAAATCAAGCAAAATGTAAGTCAAGAGAGACAGCGAAATACATTAGGATTCTCTGGCAAGATATGAGGTCACCACTCCCATTCATTGAAGGGTCACCAGACACACCACTTGTATTCACACCTACCAGATCCTGCCCAGCTGCAAAATACGCCGACTTGTTATGTGGCTGAAGCTGACTGTACATTCATGATGTATTGCACCCCCCACCTGCAGCCTAGAGGGGGAATGCTCGGATGATGGAATGATCTGGAACGAAGCTATTAAACAATGGGGCGCGGGTATCAATCCGGACTTCGAGATGATCATGCTGTATGTTTTAACTGATTCAGAGTCTTCGAGCCTGAGCTACATAGAAGAGAGTAACTGATTCCTATACAGAGGAGGGCACTTCGGAGTCTCAAAGCGCATTGTGTATTCAGCCTGGTATTGTATATCCCCCACTTGTATTTTAGCTTGCCTCGGCTTTTTCGTGGCTGGAGTTGAGCACTGCAGGATAAATCACTATTAAGTCATGTACAATGCATTCGCCTGGAATGGCTGACTTAGCTTGGTGTGGTATACTAAGTACTATGAAGCTGATAATACTTACCTGAGGGGGGCCTGCAACTTGGGCGAGTTTACAGTGCGTATCTGGGGTCGATTTTCGCGGGTTCAAGCGAATTTCCCGGAGGATTATAATTCAGTCCATATCTACAGTATAAGGGAATGCCCTCGGCCATCCTCGAGTAACGTCAAACTACTACTAAGTGTCTTCGAGGGGATAGACTGGAGGCTACTTAAGTGCATCATCTACAGCAGACCAGTCATGCGAACGATTCACAATTACCGAATGAGGCCAGGACCCACAATGGGGTAGTCTCGGCCCCCATCGAGCTTGGCAAATCAAATGGGGTACCGCATCCACTGGCGAACAACGGTCCATGTCGCTTTTCAAGACATAGGCCGAGCTCACGCAGGAAATTCGATATACAAGGTCAAAAACAAGTGGCTTTAACGTGACCTCGGTCTATGTCTTGAAAACCGACATGGACCTTTATATATTCGCCAGTGGATGCGGTACTACTGAAGTAGACTCCAAATAAGGACTAGTGTAGGGACTAAGAATCCAGACTATGTACTATCTTGGCACCAAATTGGTACCAGCTTCTCAACTGGGGTTAGTGCAGAATTACCAGTAACCCGGCTCTCTTGGCTACGGTAGTTCGAGACTACAGTAGGTACACGACAATATCCTATAATTGAAGTGCGTCAACAAACAAAGCTTGGTTTCGCCAGAGTGTTTGTTATAGTGAGGACACCAATGCCTACCGGTAGTACCTACTTGAGTTGTGTTACCACATAAACTGAAAATGAATCCACCCATTCAAGCATGTGCACGTTCGACTGAACTGCCGGCATTGTTTGGGGCTTGACACAAACAAGGGTGCCAAGCATTGGGTCAATGTCGCCACGTAAAAATCACCTGCATTTATTTCGCAATCGGTGACATTCTAATTTTTTAAGGAGTTCCCAGAGGAATGAGATAATTTTTTCCCTACATTGATCAGAGAAATATACTGAATGTTCGAGTCTTGGGCTAATAGATACCACCTACTTGTAGAAGATCACCAGGATCAGTTGCCCCAGTCGAGACTAGTTGCCCCATTGCCCGTTGCTCCAATGTTGCGATCGGGAGTTTGTGACATTGGTGTCCTTGATTGTCAATCTAGCCGCTAACATCTCTCTGAGTGTTAATCTTTACCTCATTAGGGGTTGAGATAGTACGGGAGTGACAAGTCTCGATCAAAGACTGTTTGATGAGCTCTGTAGCGGCTACGGATGCCTCATGATTTTCAAGCAGTTTCAATGTTTGAAATTTGGGTTCTCTCTGCCTACCGCTTCAAACAATGGATGTGTCAGTGCTCAAAACACACGAGGTTCGGGTTTGATAGTGTGATGGCTAGCTAAAAGTAACCCCGTCTCATAGCCGAAGGCTCCTAAAGACGTATAGACTCCAAAAAGAAAGAAGAAAGGCAACAGTACCCACGGCTCAGGCCGCGCAGAGAGCCGGTAGGATTGCTCGAGGCATAACCTGAAAGGTGTAGTAAAACGGAGATATAAGTGTGGGTCGGTTTCCTTTCTTGGACTTTTCAACCTCTTCCCATCAACACAAAAAGCACCCAATTCCTTTTCCTTCCTTCCTCCTTTTGCGGATTTCTTCAATTCTTTTGCCCTGGCGGTTTGCAATTCATATTCTCCGACAAAATTTTCTTGATCGACAACTTGATATCCTTTTGCAAAGTGTACCAGAGTATTTTTGAGCTTGCTCATAGCTTTTTTTATTATTCTAAATTCAGCCTGATTTTACCAATACGAAAGAAAATAACACACAAACACCCCCACCAAAATGCAGTACGTGGTCTCCTTCTTCACAATTCTCCTCCTCGCAGCCTCTACTGGCTTGGCTGCAGGCCACGGTGCAATTACTTCTGCCACTGGAAACGCTGGTGGACACGGAACGGCCTTGGGAAGTAAATCATCCTTAAGTCTTAGTTCAGTTATGGCCGCCAGTAACCTAACATGATCACCTAGTCGATATTAGCACTCCTCGAGACGGAACCCGGCGCAAACCGTTCCAGCAGGATACCACCATCTTTGGCAAGCAATCTACTGGCTGTGGAAGAACCTTGCGGGGTGGTCGAATTGACATCGCACCCGCCACGGATGAAGTCATCGCTCAGTTTGGTGGGCTGCCGAAAGTTACTGCAGGTGGTTCACTCTCTATGACTCTGCACCAGATTAATGCCGACGGAGCTGGACCCTACACGTGTATGATCGACATGACCGGAACTGGGACAAACTTTCAAACCATTACAGTTACTACTCAAGTCCCAGGGCGTCGTGGGCGAGACAAGCATGGCTCAGCAACGGACTTTCCTTTAGTCGTATCTTTACCCGCCAACATGGCGTGCACTGGAATTGCAGGTGCAATAACAGGCATCTGCATGGTCCGATGCCAGAATCCAGTTCATGCTGGGCCATTTGGTGGATGTGTGCCGGTACAGCAGGTGGCTCCACCGGTGGGTCCGCCCCCTCCAGCTGCCTCTGAAGCCCCAGAGATGCCCCGGCCATCCCTTGTTCCCCTCGGCCATGGCAGGAGTCTTGCTGTCTCTCAGGGCAACTACTGAGCTTCTACATGAAAGGCTCTAGAATCTAGAACCAATTAGCTTTCTATGATTAGATTTACGAATAGACAGGCCCTCGTGGCCTACGTGTGCGTGGTGGGGGAACGGAGGAAGTCTGCAATGGACTCAGCATGCTGTGAAGGAATCAGAAGGAGATGTGGGCGTTGGATGGTCTGTTTTTAATAGTTTGTAATCTGTTTCTGTATTTATTGTCTTTGTGTTGCAGAACGGTCATCTTTGTGGGATTACTATGCAGGGTACTGATTCGAGAGCGGGGGAGAATTGTGTGAGGGGGTCTGCGACTTGATCCCGCAATCGTCTGCAGCAGTTACTTTGTTCAAGTGTCTGGGGCCTATGGTGGGGTGCTGGTTGTGCACGCTGTGCGTATCGTGGGGGCCAGAAGGGTCATGTGATGCGATCTACTTACTAGATAGGGCTTAGTTAGCGCCAGATCACTGCCGTATTAGGCATAAGTCCTAAAGTAGTACCTTTTTACTGGTGCATGCACATGACCGCCTGATGCCTGAGGCCTCCTCATCCCCTCCCTGGTTTTCTGGATTCTCATGATTTCTTCGGTCGCGAACGTCCCACACATGCACATATGACATCCCTCTGCTACCTACCTAGCGCTTTGTGGTGTCCTGCAGCTGGTCGAGTCTACCACCCCACAGGGTTTCGGCGTGTCTTTTACTGTTTTATTACGCACCCCAGTGCGTTGCACAGGGTCCTCAATCAGACTAAGTATCTTCTATCTTAATAGACTCCGGTTTCAGATCTTACAACCTACACTCCTAGAAGCTTAACAGTTACGCATCCTTTCAGGTGGCCCGGTTGCTTCCTGAGACTGCATCTTTGATGATTCCGGTACGTCCACGTGTATACCACCTTACAATCTTGCTGCATCGGGGTAGTGTGTGGGTACGAATCCCCGGAAATATCCGGTAGGCTGCATCGCTACTGGTCAAAGCTGCTCATTGGTGAGTTGACATAACTAGAGAGAGGGAGGTGACGATATGTGTATGCGTATACCTAAAGCTAAGCGTACAAGGAATAGGATCAGAATAAGGTACTCCGCCAGTGCTCACCAGTTCGAATTCTGACCAGAGAAACGTGGCTGTGAGTTCTGTGTCACTTCCAGACTTGTTTCAAGAGATTGCAACATTTTGACAGAAGCCGTTCGGTGTCCAAATTCAATGGCAGGTCCCTTAAGTTCTAGTAGTTTAGCTCGGTTTGCTCTGCACTGCTTCTGCTAATGTGGGAATTTGCAACGAATCGTTTCCAGGATTCGCTGAACCTTTTGGACAAATACTGCAGTCAAATTATACATAGGCAAAGTTGTGGCGTTGCTATTTCACACACTGATTCAGAGGCGGCATTGTTTTTCGGTTGCCTTGTATGAGGGCCGGGTGGCAAAAGTGTATTATTCTTCAAATTTAAACAATCAAATAGCAGCATCTTCTGGGCCAATATACTTAGAACAAGCACACAAAATTACCTCCACGAGAAATCCGGAAGTGGATACTTAGCGGTAAAGCGACGCTGACTCGCAATATAGGTAAGCGGTGGTATTATATATCCCCTACATTCGGTTAAACAAGGAGACTAATGCAGCGTCAAGTACCCACAGACCTGGATATCAGACAATAGCATTCCCGACTTGCAGGGTAATGCCAGTAAGCAGTGGCATTGCTGACAGCTGCTTGGTTGGCACAGGGCAGACCGCAGCTCCCATCTACACTGCAGGCGGTAACGTGGCTCGGAGGATGTGCCAAACCGAATTCAAGCGACTGACTGCATGCACAGGGAATAGGGTGATTTCTGCTTAATTGAAACTAAGCTGAAATTGCAATTCACATCGGCTCCATGGCTGATCGAGATCCATTATGCCGGTCGGTAGATTAACAGTATTGGGGGCGGATAATCACGAATTCTAAGTGGGGGCGAAATTCAGGCTGGCCCACATTAGGAAATAAACAACGTCAGGGCACCAGTCGCTGGATGGTTTTGAACCAGCGAGGGCAGGTTCAAAGACACTGGCCTCGAGGTTTCTACTGCAGGCAATTTGCTACAAGTACCTCCTAGGATTCTCCCACCCATCACTTGGGGTACGTGTATCTACTGCGGGGTTGAGTACTTGGCAATCTTCGGAAGACAGTTGCTGGGTACGTGTGCGCGCGGGCAAAGCGCTGCAAGGTAGGATCCACCTCGCTGCATCTCGCCAGGTTAAATGCCTGTCACGAGTTTTGAAAAAGAAAACGCTTAAATCCACTCGGGCCCGTGGGCTTGATACTTTAAACCCTGTTGCCCTCTCGCTGGCAGAAGTCCTCATGATGAATACATTGAGCGATCCCTTGGTCCAAGGCATGACCTGCTTTTCGAGTTTCTACTCATAATGAACTTAGCAATGGCTTGCTTCCACTTAACCATTGCCACTCCTTTGCCCGTGGGCAACCGGGGGACAATGGAAGCCTTCCTCTCCTTCAGGACTTTTAATGCACATACCGGAGTATTTGAGCAAAGATTACAATGGTTCTACCTCCGCGCATCTTGCGTGGGGCAGATAAAAGCCCGCAGTGGGCGGTATGGTGGGGTATTCGTGTGATATCCCTGGGCTTGGTGAGGGGCACCCAGGATAGCATATGCCCAAATCCGCTCCTCGCACGTGCACTGACCAAATCTTCCGCGGATAGGTCTCATACTCAAAGCGAACCTTAGCATGTCAGTTGTGTCGCAACTTGTCCTCCAATTTACTAGGTTCAATAGGGGAGCTAACCCTAGGACCAAAGTAAGATACATGCCTTTGCAAGGAATAGTACCGATGCGCCGCGCGCACAATCAAGTTTTTCCTATATCCCGAGACCATCTCTCACGTACACGCCTTGCGAACCTTACTCGTTGACACCTCTGCATACCCCAAGCTGGAGTCACGTCAGCTCTGCCAGCAAGCCGTTACTTCATTGACAAGTCGAAGGGTATTCTTGGAGACCACCCGCCAATTGCAAATACAGTGAAGGAGCATTCACAGATCGAGTAAAGGGCCCCAGGGGACTGGATGAGGACTATGTAAAAAAAAAGGTGTGTGCAATCTCAGGCGCACTGACGATAGGCGGCAATATCCATCATGGGTGCCTTTTGGGACATCTCTTTAGTGGTTCGAGACTAGCTTACACTCATACCGCAACGTTAACTGCTGCCTTACTACAGATGCGGTTCACCGGTTTTATTTCGACAAATACATCAAGTGGCTCTGGGGGGAGCTTAGCCGGAGCCGCGCACAACCTGATATTTGGGCATAAGTTATGTGCTAGCTTGTGTACTGCTGCTTGTTCAATTGACACCTAAATCGTAGGGCCAGCCTAGTGCACGTCTGCAGCACCTATGGTCATTCGATTTAATTACAACTGGCATCAACAGATCGAGATATTGCACTGTGTATCAAGCATATTCACAGCATTTCGAATTCTCGAAGTAACTGGCAGTTTCAGACTAGATACTCGAGCGTTTGCTGAATAATACGCGATCATAATGATCCCTCGCTCACCCCCCATTGCATACCGCACTGGTACCCAAAACAGTAAGTATTGACTACCACGCTGTCGAGAACTTGTCATCGATCGCGACACGCTGACAATCACAGCTAACTCGGTCACCATCAGAATGGTCGACCCTGAGTCTGTCAGGTCCCCACATTCCTGTCGATGTAGGATTCTGAGAGCCATTCAATTCCACGACAAAATAATATTACACATCGCCTGGGCAGGCTGACATTCCTAGACCAGATGTAGCGATCCTCGCAGGGTGACCATACCACTTTTATGGAGCATAGGGTGCACCATGACGACAGAGTAGGTGCAATTTCATGAAACCGATACGCGGGAAGCATTTTGCTTTTTTCCTCCACGCCCCTGTCAAGAATTGACGGCAGATCATGCACTCTAGCCACGTCTGTACACCACAAGAACACGAAGAGGTCCTCTGGAGGTTCGGTCATATTTAAGTGGGGGTCGATGCAAAATATACGGCGAAACCAAGGTTAGTGGGACCTCCGGCGCCAGAATTCTCAATGCAAAGCCTCAAGATACCCGTTTGCAATTCCGGCTTGCGTACGTGGCTAGTTTCTCCAAATCCCGGCACATCTGCAAATGGCCAGCTTAAACGCTGTGCCGACCAAATTGACGCCTCTTTCGCCTTTGGGGATACGAAGGGCACAATCTGACCCTGATTGGGGAGGACACCTTGCGCCCTGTGTTTCGCGTGACAAGCATTTCCATTCGCACACAATGTAGTTTCAATGACCAACCCAACCATGGAACTGAAGTCTCAATGCTGGCTCCAATACCGAGTTGAAACTACCGCAAGTCGGCACTTCGACGGAAACGGAACTTCCCCACTTTGAACCGGTGGTAATAAAATATGAAAGTTAGTGGACTCGCTATTCGAACCGGGTATATTGATACGTGATTCCAATCTTGACCCTATCAGAGCGGAACACAATACGCTTCCCGTGCCCCCGTCGCTTCAGGCCACATACCCCGGCGGGGTTCGACACTGCTCGCTTGGCACCCACCCAAGAGCTCTCGTTTGGTATGTTCAACGTTTATAGCACTGACGATTTGAGGGGTCTGAAAATAATTCGCCGCATGTCGGTACTTCTTGCACGCTTTATTGGCGCTTAGTCTGGATTGGTGCTTCGCATTGTGACTGTCTAGGTTAGGCTGCAGATAGCTTCATCTCCTTGAATGCTGGGCCCTTAGCGGCACATAGCATAAGGCGATGAAAAGCTGCAGGTACGTCACTTGCGATACATACAATATGGCTTCAAAATATCAAAATGTGAGGAAAGCAGATAAATATGTTAAAAGGTATGCTCTCGAACAGTCGAGCACTGATCGAGTATTGATCATTCAGAACAACAGCCTGTCTCCCTTTTTCTGAGAACGAAATTCTATCTGCTGATACCTACATTTTCCACAAAAAACGTGTACGTTTGGGGATACTTACGATGACTTCGAGGTCACGCTCTACATACCTTGAGTGCCGCCAGTTTCATCATCAGAGAATGTCCGGGGCGATTGGCACTAGACTAGCCACCCGGAAAGACTTGGACGCTTTAATTGTGCTTGCCCAGTCAGCATACGAACGGTTTGAGGGTGGTGCAGGTCACGGTGTTTACCAGTTCTGCTGGAACAAACTTCAAAACCCAGCTGTCATATACAAAGATGATTTGGAGAGCGTCTTCAGGGATGAAAATAAGCAGATCTATATCCTCGAAGATACATCTCCTCCAGACTACGAATTGCTTGCTGCTGCAATTGTTGTTTTCCAGTCCAGCGCTGAAGATGGTTGGGTAGCGCTAGGGAAATCATACGGGCCTGAATATGCAAGATGGATGCACTATCATAATGAGATTTCACAAATGCGGCGGAGGTGAGTTTTGTTCTCTAACTAGCTCTAGCCTAAACGTATGCCTGCCATTGTTTCTAACAAATCAACCACTCTGAAGCATTGGGACCAATAGGCATGTGCATATCCAAGATTTGATCGTCAACCCGCAGTACTCGCACATTCAGACACGTGACCCTCAAAATCCGGAACCCTTCCTGGCAAAGGCCCTCTTCCATTTCATCTATAGCTACCCTGACCAGGTCAAGCATGCATCAGAAATCACCACCATTGTGCCAATCATCACTGCGTCCTGGCTGTATGGACGACTGGGCTTTGAGGAAGTGCCTGGGGAAGAAAATAAGAAACGGGTTCTGCCACCTGTGGGTGTCGCGGATCCGGGCTCTGAGTCAGGAACATCGTATGTGGATGTGCAGCTCCTCGTGTGGAGGAGGAGAGCATATTCACCCTAAGGGCTACAACTGCGGGATCACCTTCGGGCTTGGGCTTTCTTACTTTGACCCCGATCAATCTAGTTGCCGCTCGCCTATCGCCAGTTCATTCACTTGTGGGCAACAATTTCACCTTTGAATTGGGGCCCCTCTCTCCTCTCCTCTCCATCGTCTTGTCTGTTGCGACTATTCAGTTGTTCTCGCGAATATTTTATCCTTTTGGGCTATGTGTCAGTGTTTTTGTGAACTAAGTTGTATCTCGATTGCTTTGGGTCAACGACAGCTTGAAATGCCTCACGAATTTCCTTATCAGAATTGTGAGCGAGTTCTCCTACCTCTATTTCATCACATATCAGGTTGTTATTCCTCCCTAAGCACCTCCCAATGCGAGTAGTTGGCAGGGGCTGTTGGAGTCACACGAAGGAAGCGTACCAGTAGGCTAGAATGACATGCAAGAAAATCGAGATAATAAATCTGTCAATACAGTGCTGCTCGGTGTCAGTAAAAGGCGTATAAGAAGAGGCCTTATATTGTGCAAGCGATCGTTGTATCCGATCCTGCGCCGGTGAGTCCGGCTGATCTATCTTGTCACGCTTTGTCGATTCCGTATGCATGTCTGGGTATGCAGAGATAAGGTTGGACCCGTACCCAGCCTGGTTACTCTCGCGTGGGATATTCTTTTCGGGTAGGTGGAAGCAGGGGTTTGGGGGAGGAATTCAAATTCAAATTCTAACGTGACCGATGTTGTGCATATGCCTAATTGTGCATGATGCAGAATGCATGCAAATGCACGGAATCGGAAACCTACCTGCAGGAACTTAGGGTCTAGAGGAACTATTCGCAAATTAATTGGTATCTATGGACTCGAGATATGTAGGTATCTATTTATGTGCTATCTATCTTGATACGAGGATGACGATGTTGACATGCATGTCGCAGGGGAGTTCAGGGTAATCATTGGGTTGGTGTGTCTGTATAATCGCTGATTCTACCTGTACGATCCAATGAATTTAATACGGAGGTGCAGAACAAAAGTCCTTTCCCCTTCCTATCTGGGAAACCTGCATATGCATGCATATGCATACACAGTTCCTTGGCATATGCACTAGCTACAATTATCCCCCGTGCTCCCACCTCACATACTCATCCCACCTCACCCCTTCCCAACCCACACCTGGTGTTAATGGTGGCATGAAGCGCACCTTGTATGCCGGAGGCCTCCCGCACTTCTGAGCACCATCTCTAGGAGCCTTCTTGTTACGC
>Ga0307514_10001671_pt1 | contig 25778 bp, 17 predicted proteins | sample 16_EM_MG_FD_203088 | JGI IMG/M metagenome (GOLD analysis project Ga0307514, IMG submission 203088) | Populus trichocarpa ectomycorrhiza microbial communities from riparian zone in the Pacific Northwest, United States - 16_EM | ecosystem: Host-associated > Plants > Roots > Unclassified | place... | reverse complement strand
ATGCTTGCTCTTCTTGTGGACTTTGTGTTTATTTCTCTCCTTTTCCCTAGGGTCCTTCCAGTGTTTAGGACGTAACTCAGGCCTTACAAACCAACATTTTTTAACGGAATGACCTGTTTTTCCACACTCCGTACACTTCCTGTCAGCATAGGGGATACTCTCACTGGACTTGGTAATTGAAGTGTAAGTAACCGAAGTACTAGAAGCTACCGAAGTGCTAGGAAGAGTGATAGGGGAAGCTGGTACAAGCACAGACTTTCTTGAGGCTAGTTTCTTTTCGTAAGCCAGTATGACCTCCTTGAGGTACTTTAGGTCCGAACAGCCAGATGAATGAGTCAAGGTAGTAACAAGAGGCTCATATTCTAGTAGGAGGTTTGCCAAGATTTGAAATCTTATACGTTGGTCACTGACATGTTCTCCTAAGTGCCGGAGGTCTGTTGCTGCCGCCATAATAGTGTTGATGAATTGGATAGCAGATTGGTTAGACCTCTGAGACAGTCTGTTGAAGTCTTGTAATAGTATGAACAGGTTTTGTAGAGAGGAACCGAGGTATAGGTTTTCCAGAGTTAACCAAGCCTCCCTAGCTGACATCGTATCAGAGAGGTTATACTGGATGTCAGGAGATACCCAAAAGAATATCTCAGAGAAGGCCCATTCATTGGCTCTTCACCATACTGCATCAGGATTTGCAGGTACTTCAGAGTCTAGCAGGTCTAGCAAATGGTTTCTCATAAACAGCCCTCTTATAGCCTTTTTCTATAAGGAATAGTTGCTGCTATCTAGAGAGAGAATGCTTGCAGATTGGCTGTTATCCAGTTTCGTAAGAAGCTCTATATCATCCATTTGGAGTGTATTATCAAGAGGGAGGAAGTCGTTGTCAGACATGACAGCAGATGTGAGAAAATGGAGGGGGGTTTGCATGAAGAACGAGCTCGTATTGTTGTGGAGAGCTCACAGGGTAGATAGGGAAAGCCGTAGCAAAGTGGTAGAGCTCAAGAGCTCATAAACCTAATAGAGCTCAGTAGCATGCAATTGTGTGATTGATTGTCCTTGCTCTCGTCTCTAGTGACAGACGAGAGCTATATCCTATTGCCCAAGCCTGCCATGGCCTATCTAGCTCTAGTGTACATGCCCAACTAGCTCTAGCATACATGCCGGGCTCCAACAGTTTCAACACTGAAGTTTCCAAGATTGGTAGCAGGTATGGTACCAGGCTAACCTAAATAGGCACTAGCAAACTCCCTTTATAGGTGCTTCTGAACTAAGGAAACTGTTAGGGAATAAGGAACAGGTATCACGGACGCCCCGGGCGTAGCCTGGAGTCGATCTTGCCCAGAAGCCCTGGCAAAACACGCAGCATATTCTATTACCCTAGCGTTACTCTGACCGATCTTGGTAGATGGCACATTTTTCTTTTTGCGTCTATACGGCTTTCCCCCGAAAAGAGCCTTAGGCTATGAGGCGGCCCCGTCCAGAGCACTTGAATGATTTAATTTTGCACATGTCAGTGGGCTGCTGGTAGTCTGGATGTGCAATACACATGCGATCGGCCCTGCTATGAGTTTTTCTATGAGCTTTTGCATGGGTATTTGCATAGACTTTTGCGTGCTCTCAGCTGGTATTTGGCTGACATACTAGGTATTATATTAAGTGGTATAGTAGCTAGTATATTTACTAATACCTTTACTAGTCATTAAATGGCTGGCGCATGGACTGGAGAATTGACGGACATATGGACTGGCAAGTTGACTAGAATATTGACTAGGGAATCGACGAGTATAGATGAGCATATAGACTGGTGAAGAGACTGGAATATTGACTGGCATATAGGCTAGTTTATCAGCTGGTATATGGGCTGGCATATCGGCTGGCATATGGACTAGTGAACTGAGTGGCAAATTGACTGGAATATTAACTGGAAAATTGACATTGACAGGTGGATTGACTGGTATATTAACTGGTACCGGCTAGCATATGGACTGGTTTACAGACTAGTATATGGGCTGGTATATTGGGTGGTATATTGACTGGTAAGTGGACTGGTAATGGCTTGCATATGGACTGGTGAATTGACTGGCGAATTAACTGGCATGTTAACTGTATTGACTGGTAACGGCTGGCATATGGACTGGTAAATTGACTGGAATATTGACCGGTGCATTGATTCGTATATTGGCTGATAAGTGCTGGCATATGGGTGGCAAATTGACTGGAATATTAACTGGTACCGGCTGGCATATGAATAGGCGAATTGACTGGTGAATTGACTAGTAAGTGGACTGGCAAATAGACTGTGATATCGACTGGGGTGTTGACTGTGATATTGGTACTGAGACATAGCTTTGATCTATACAGTCAATTATTCAGTCTATGCCACTCAATTTGTCAGTCAATTTGCCAGTACACATGCCAGCCGTTACCAGTCGATATTCCAGTCGATATTCCAGTGGGCAGAAAAGGAAATGCTTATCCTAGATGAAATGGTTTCATTGTTAGCATTACAAGAGATTGAAAACAAACTACGTGCTGTTCGTGATACCGGTAGTGAAGAAGCTTTTGGAGGCTTGAAGGTTGTTTTATTTTGTGGCGATTTCTTTCAATTCCCACCTGTACTTGGTCGTGCCTTATGGCAAGCAGTACCCCATACTGATGAAGTTTCTGCAACTGCCGAGAGTAAGCGGTTGTGGGCCTCATTCCGGCGGCTTAATGAGCAAATTCACCAACAGATGATATGGAATATTATGCACTATTATGCAGAATCAGGGCTGGTACCACTACAGTACAATGGATGATTATTTAGCACTTATTGACCGTACTGGAGCCAAAACACTCATGTTGGCCAATGGACACCAAGCGTATAAAGTTATTGTGCACTCGAACCAGCTTCAGCAGCATATGAATGGGACTTCCGTCTTTGAATTTGCCAGATCGCGCAATCAGCCACTGTTCATCTTTATGGCAGCCCATCATTGTATTGATAAAGTCAATGATTGGTGGTCGCTGGCAGTTGTTGATCATGGAAGCAACTCGTCTGGACCCAGTCTCTTCATCTTCACGAAGGGCATGCCAATTGTGATTCACCAAAATTTTTATACGTCTTTCGGGATTGTTAATGGCAAAGAAGCGACCGCTGTGGGTTTTGCGCTTGATGAATCAGCCAATGTTTACTCGTTCGGTGATAACACAGTAGGTGAGTATTTTCAAACCATGGTTCTATGATGCCCAGATGCCCCTCTCGCAGGCACAATATGATAAATCCATGCTAATTTTCTAAGGCAAAATATGGATTATAGATTCTCCACCAAAGTGCCTGCTTGTTAAGGTTGCGGGAGACAGTGCTTTGTCGTGAAGTTTTTTCCACCAGTTGCGTTATTTTCCAGACTATTGTTTTCGCTGTATGTCAGGGCCGTATATCGGCAAGGTTGTCGTCTTCTGTTTCTGACTTTGCACAATGTAGTGGAGGTCCATTGATCAGTACTTCGGATTGTGTTTCTTCATGATTATGTTTAGAAATAGTAGCTATTTACGCTTGTGATTGATATCATGAACGTGTGCTGCAAGCACAACATTAGCTTTCTGGGCAATGATCTATAACCAATTTACGGGGAATAGAAATCATTTCGCAACAATATTTGGTTACCCTGAACCCAGCCCTTTGCAATGAAAAAGCTTTGTTACAACACTCGCCCTGCTGGTTGGGAGTGTATGCTCGCACAAACGAAGCCTGGTTGAATCAAATTCGCCATTGGGAGAATGGGGGACTCCATGTGCCCAAAGTGCGGAATTGATATTCTCTGGCCTCGGGTCTACTGGGCGGCAGTCTGGGCACGGTCTTTCTCATAAGCTAGCTAGTTTGAATACCGTATCTACTCGAGTTATATGCTAGCGCACCGTTAGCTGCCAGGTCAGAATGAGGATAGCCGGTAGGATCAAGCTGAAGGAACATACTATAAATGTGCTGAGACTAACTAAAAAGTAATGCTTTGGGTCTCTTAATTGTGATCACACTGCAGAGATTGGTCAGGTCTAACTGGGCTGGTTGGAGGTCAACCTGCTTCTCCTAGTTCAACCTAACGGCGCACTAGCATATAACTGTACAAGTAATGATTTTCCTCCCCCAGGGAATGCTGGCCAGATTAGCAAGTGATATGAAGGCCAAAAAAATAGCCAAAAATGCTACGTCTGAAAATTTCCAATACTCGATTTGAACACACCTAACTATTCACTACCATTGCTATTGAGGCTCTGTGTCTAGCTTGCCTAGTGCTGCGTCCGAAAACAAACTCGGCGTAATTGAGGGTATGTCTTATTAATTGAGCAGATCCAAGACTTGTTGACAACTTGCATGCGTAGGTTTACATACGTCTGGCGAGATTGAAGCTAGTAGAAAGTAAGTAGTTGATACCATCCATGCATACACCCACACACTGTTACTCTGGGGCTTGGGACCAAGACCATATTTATACCGCATTAATATCCTAGATTAATTAGATGTGTTGTGACTGTAGTACAGTAAAATTCAAACTCACTTACTTTACGGTTCTCACCTCCCAGCTCCACAAACCGACCCAACTGATGTCTAGTTGGTAACATCCTCCAGTTGATACTGTCGGATTCTCTCTGCTTGAGTAGGTATGGTAGTTGCGGAAATGAATACCAACATCAATGAAGGGAGAGAGCACTTGAGCTCAGTATGCTATGTGAATACTGGAAAAATAAGTACATAACACATAGGCAGGGTAGCAAGTTGTCTGTAGAATATGTCCCGGGTATTGTGTTGGTGATATTTGATTTGCAACCAGGTATTCATAATCATCGATACATATTCTCTCAACGGGGCTACAGTGATTGTCTCAGTCAAGAGGGTGGCAGGGACTGGCCTGAGTGGGAGAGAGAAGCCACCCTGGGGAAACCCAGAGAGCCGCAGTCCATTGTAGATAGGCTGAATACGATTAATAATTCCTTAAAAAAAAGGTGATTGCCTAGAGATTTTGCGAGGGGGAGAGAGGAGGTGGGGCATTTCAGAGAGTATTGTTTTCACAAATTCCTTTGCCCTTTCCTAGATTCGGGAGGCAGGATGTATGTAGCCCATTGTCCCGAGGGCATAAGAGATGTTTAAACGGCTTTCTGCAAGCGGAGACTGGTTTTATACATCCAGGGCTCTGAGTTGTCGGTCACGCAACTATCCACTGTCACCTGGCAGACAAACTCTGAGTTTGTGACCATGACGCTGCCACCACGGTATGGGCTTCCCCCCACCTTAGGAAGCTAGCAAGTAACTAAGTACATGTACCTATTGTGCTCATAAGTCTCTCTGATGGCCGCAGTACCCAAGTATATACCAGGGGTGGGGGCTTTTTTTTTTTTACTTTTTAAATCATTTATCCAGCGTGTGCAGCCTAAGGCTATGATGCCTAGGGGTGGGGGCTGTGACAATAGCTCCCCCCATTGATATTATTGGTGGTATCACGAGACTGCAAGTCAGTGTTTCTTACCTTACTTACATGGTTACTTACCCTCGTCACTGTGGATCTCCCATAAGGCGTCATATATCGAACCTTGTGCGTCCTGCTGTAGGTCTATCATATGACCTGAAACAAAAGCAAATAAACAAGCTTTGCGGGTCAATGGGTCACCAAAGCAATCAACCTCGAATCCTTAATAAGTCTGATTCTACCCCACCATGTCTTGAATGGCACCAAGGTTATCGTGTAACCAGCCATCGAACACGGAGGCATTCCCGCACCCAATTGGAATCACAAGTTTCTGCGGGGGTGGGGGGTGGGAGATCGATTCTTGATCTGAATCATTACCCTCATGCCATGAAAGCAGGTTTAAAATTTCTCTTCCCGCCTCCCGCTCCAGTTAAGGCAGTATAGCCCTATCTCTCCATAAGTAAGGGTCGTCTGGCTGGAGGGAGCCCCTTCACGAACGTACTGTACAGTAGGTATATCACAAAAGTAGCCGTTGATACGTGCATATGACCAATACCATAGCGTGATCATCAATCTTCGATATCTGGATGTACATAGATGGGCGGATACCCCTTTTTGAGTCTATACGTCTGTGGAGCGCCATAGGCTAAAGAGACGGAGATGGGTGGAAAATTTTTTTTTTTGAGTCTATACAGTATACGTCTGTCCCCCGAAGATGAGTAGATAAGTCAATGTACCAGTACGTACTGTACATATATGCAGTCCCACAAACTGCAGTCCGAAACTTCCCGTTTCGACATCTTCGCCATTACTCCGTATAATTGCATTGCATGCAGCTTGTCGCCAGCCAATTGTCAACTGACAGTCCATAGATTCTCATCTGCAAGCTCACACAGTGTAATAATTCACTGTTGTACCAAGTAGGTACGGATACCTACTCCTCCTACCCCTCCAACACGTGCTGTTAGAATGGTTCGAGACTACTGTTAGAAGATCAGATATCGGTCTGCATATCCGTACGCTAGGTGAATGCGTATTGGTGATTAGTTAGGTAGGGGGTACTACTTGTGTCTTTGACTGCAACGCTGTTATCTACCAGCACTAATTACGTGTACTGTAAATACACTTTAGGGAAGCAGTCACATTCACTGTAATTTCTAGCCATGAGGATCCAGGTGCTCACATGTATTGAATTCGCATTCTCCTCTACTCTGAGGAATGCGCCATTTGGACAATAGATTTGTATAGTTCACCCCCTTCGAGATGACCAGCAGAGCATAGCTGTGGATCAAAAAAGCAAACACGGCCATGGCAAGGATTTGAATTTGTGCCAATTTGGGGGATCTCTGCATGCAAGCAGCCGTGTCGGTAGAAATCGTACGATAATGACGTTCCTTGACGATCACTTTAGTTGGATACCCTTGTGCAGGCAAAATCTCAGTGCGCCTGCGTACCATATGGCCTTCATCAATAGCACTACTGTAGGGGATTCTAGATCCAGGTATGGAGGTACTGGTCAGAATATATTAGTACGCTACACCTACCCGCTGGTACGATACACATGTACAGATCTTGTCAAATCACAAATCCCATAGAGGCTTTTACCTTACATTAAGGACCTCTGCTTAGCATCGAGGTCTCAACTTTATCATACCATATGTACCTACTATGTATCACCTTTGTGCTGTCAGTTGTTGGCTCCCACTATAACAATCAAGGCTTCAAGAGACATACACATGCATGGTGCATCACCATTATTATTTACTTACCCTAGGTAAAGGATGTTGAAGAGCCAGGAGTCACTTGCAATCGTGACCATGACGTCAAAAAATAAAAACCATTTCATAGTTGCATGCCATCCAGACCCTGTCCATCGAATGAGCAAGGTTTTTAAGTGAAATAATTCCCATCCATGGATGCAGGGATTATAGCCAACGAAGATTAACTCAGATCGGCTGTGGTTCAGGGACTAGAAGCACGCTTGGGTAAGTCCGGGATTTTATTCAACGAATCATCCAGTGGTGAATACCTCGGATGAATGAAGCAAGACTGTACTAGTATTATTTTGTAGTTTATATTTTCGAATGTGTCAGTCATTTACGCAGTTTTTTCTTACATGTGCATCTAGACATCAAGGCCTCGCAGCGCTTTGTCTCAGTAATTATAGCCACTGTATTGAAATCAGTGAGGGAAAGCCCCATTTTATTAAACCGAATACTCGGAACTTTGTAGTTACGGCCCAAAACACGGTGATAACTCAGCATTGGGATCTTCAAGAGAGTGTTGCGGGTACACAGGCTCTGCAATGACCATGGATATTCTCTCTTTTTATCTACTACATACATTATCCAACAAGGTGTCTCTGGATACGAAGGATCCCTACCTACAGTAAGTACATCGTCTTGTGGTTTCCAGTCACCCTATTGACCTTCCCTCCTGGTATCAATGTTCACTCTACCTGGGCTACTCCAACGTTCACCTGCAGCAGTTGCAAGTGCAGGAACCAACGACCACTGGCAGTCTATCTAACATAGGCAGCAGGAATAATCTTCTCTGGTTGGATCATTAGAGTGCAAGCATGGCCACAAGTACGGGCTCAATTAGTGTTTGGACTGGTCCGAACCCATACTTGTCCCATAGAACACGCAAAAGTTGGTTTCTTATTCTTTCCTGGACACATATCACAGAGTGGATAAAGCCACGACGCTACCCGCGCTACAGGGGAGAAAAAAAGGTAAAGGGCGAAACATTTATAGTGTAGATCGGCCTTCCACTAACCTGAACGTCGACTTGGTCACTTCCAGTTATTTCTCAACGACTTGGTACCCTGCCAGCGGTATCTTGCCAACAACAGTTCTCGTATTATACCCCGACATAAGTACACATTTATAGCATCTGGAAGAAAATGCGCGAACTTCGCCCTGCTCCGCCGACAAAGCAACATGTCCATAGTCCTCCGACACCGGAGGTAACAAACCCTCAGTTCAACACTCAAAAGTCAGCGGTCAGTTCCTTTCAGCACCATCAGTACACCCACAACGCTAGCAAAAGCCATAATTTCCTTTCACAGTACGAATATCCAATTTCCTCGAAATGTGAGCATATCGTTCAGTTCTACGACTCAGATTCATACCTATATGATTCAATCTCTAGCTTCCTCTTGACCAGCTTCTTCTCATCACAAGAAGCAGCCGTAGTTGTCGCCACTGCAAGCCATATTCTTGCTCTTGAACATCAGCTATTTCACCAACATTGCCTGTTCCCTGAGGTCATGAAGCGGCGTGGACAGTTGTTGATGTGTGAAGCAGAAGGGGTCCTCGAAATCATTCTCGCGAATGGGTTGACACAAAACTCGTTTGAATCCTTCATTAACCCCATCATAGGCAAGCTGCGTGAGAAGGGCTATGCAAGAATTTTAGTATATGGAGAGTTGGTGAATCTTCTGTGCGAACGGGGAAGATATTGGGATGCCGTACAGCTGGAGAAAATCTGGAATGTGTTTTTGCAAGGCCCAGTCGGGACAGAGAATGGTGTCGAGCTATTATGCGGATATAAGATGGATGTTTTTGCCTTGGACGAAGGGGATTTGGGGCAGGGCGCCAGTGAGGGGAATGCTAGGCGCACTGGAGATTACAGTACAGATGTACAATCTGCGGCTTTCAGAGAAATTTGTAGGACGCACTCGGATGTGAGACCTACCGAAAAGGCTGCGGGGGAACTCGGCAATGTTGGAGCTGGAAAGCGAGTCGAGGGTTTCCCAGGCTCGGCAGCCGCAATTGATATACCTCGCACGTTAGCTCCACAACAGCCGGTACCAAAAGAACAGGGTGGTATGATGATTGCAATACTGCAGCACCGGATCCGCACGCTTGAGAAGCAAGTCCTGAGAGAGAAGGAGTCAAGCAAACAGGACCGGGAGTTGCGGAAGCTCTTTAATAAGTTGCCGGTTGGAATATATGCCTCCTACATCGCGGCGGAAGGCCCCAGGCATGTCGAGCGGGGAAAACTCATACTGGCTCCCAAGGGAAAAGGCAGAAAGCAGAATTCACCCTTGCAACCAGAGCAGGCCTCAGATAAATCACCAATTATGAACCATACCTTCACAAAACTTCTTGGTTTGGATGATGCCGTCATCTCTAGCTCGAATTTAACGACCATAACTTCGGCTCACCGGAAATGGATTGATACTTTTGTACATCTCGATGATCGTGAGAGGTTAGTGGCGAGCATCGAGAGTGTTGGTTTGGGGGTAGCCTTAAGGGGGGATGGGCTCGGGGAGGTGGGTGAGGTGCATCACAGCAAATGTACCTACCGAATCATCCATCAGAATGGGCAGGTGAAATGGCTTCTGGGTGAGACGGTATCGGTAGGGGAGATTGTGGAGTCTGACAGTGGGGGTGAAAGTTCGAAGGGTAAAGAGAGAAAATATATCCATTCAATGACGGATTTGACTCATATGATGGGAGCACTGGAGGTTATTCCTGATGCTAAGGGAAGCGAGGCTCAAGCGACTTCCGCATTTTCGGATACAGCAGACATGGATAGGAGGGGCCAGACTGAACCTCAGAGTAATACATATGAAGACCCTCAAAATAGCGAGCCAGTGACAGTAGCACCCACAGGAAGCCACAAAAGGCGAGCAACTGAAGATCCTAAAGTACATAGCTCATCGCTAGACTACTCGAACTACGACTTCCCCCAGGGGAACCCTCACAAACATCACCAGACTCAAAATTTACAGCACTGTGTTGGTCTGGATATCCTGAATCTCACAATTCCCCCTCCTGGGTTTTTTCAAGAACGAGACCTTGATCACCATACTACCGCCGATTCTAGATGCTCTCAGCCTAGCCTGCACCCATCAGGCGTACTGAGGCAGGGTCCGCAGGCAGCGCCTATGCATCAGCAACTTGAATATCACCCCAATGCGGCCCAAAATTATCCTAAGTCCACATTGGCTTCAGACCGATATCTACGCACCCATGGTCGATGCAACTCTGCAACCAGCAGTCAAAGCACAAACACAATCAAATCCGATAACTCTGGTCGATCCTCTGCCCCTAGCGGACGTGGAGGTACTAATGATGGCGTGAGCAGCGCAGCACCTACACCCCCAGCAACTGCAAGAAGACAATAATCGAAACTGGAAGCAAGAAGGGCACAATGCGAATACCAGAGACTCGCGGATTGCGTGCGAATTTGAATCCCCCCCACCTCCTAGTCCTCTTTAGATACTTTGAGACGGCTTCTCGGAAGTGATGCTGGAGGCTGAAAAATGGTATATATAACGGCTTAGTGCAGTAATGGGCTGGAAAGTGTCCATTGGCAAATTTTGATTCAGTTCAAGCAATTGAATCCTATAGCTAGTATCTAGCATCCTGGTTCGAGCTCAAAGATGGGCATCAGGAAGAGGCTAATAAGACAGACAGTGATGAACAGGGAGAAGCAGAAATACCGCGATCTAGAATTATCGATGAAGGACACGAGTTATTTTATACCTTACTTTCCCGTCGGCGGTATGTTTTTATAAAATGTCTGTTTGGGTGTTGTAGGTTACGTACTTGATTTTGAAGTGTGAAAACGGGTGCTTCGAATGCCATTTTTCCACAGGAATGTCATAATGATATCGACTTGGGCCTGGAGTCTTCAAAACTAATTAAGGACTCTGTAGTGACTTGTTTCTGTGAGTGCCAGCGTTGTTTTCATTCGGTCTTGATGGTATTGCTCTGGTTTTTTGTTGGTTAATTAAGTGGATACAAAAGCATGGGAGACACATGCGAGTCATCTTAGACAAGGGGTGATGACATCAATACCCTTTCACTCCTAGCCTGCATCAACATAATACAAAGGTTGTATGCACGCATAGGCACTCTGGGAGCTTAGAAAGAGTCTTGCCCTAGATAGCGTAACATCACAATCATCCATGGGTCAGTAATCATGAATGGCTTGGACTCCACCCAGGCGCAGTACAAACTACATCTTTGGCCACAAACAAAATATTTTTCCAAATATTCACAAAAGGCTTCTAGGTACTCCGTACCTTTGGTGGTTCGTGGGGTAGTCTGTGGGTTTAAAATGAATAAGGTACTCGGTGCTTGGCCCCTCCTAGTCTTATGCCAAGCCCCTGAACCTGCTTGTAACCGAATGGCTATATAGAAACTGGTCAATTTGAAGATTACCTAACTCGCATCCCCCCCCAACAACCTTTCTCTGCCGAGAACAGATAAAACAGCTAATAAAACAGAGAATCATATAACGAACAAGTTTTTGAAAATCAAAAACCAGATTTTTCCGACCCTACAAGGATAGTATTCAAGTATTCGTGGTTTGTCTGGTGAATTAGAGAACCCAATACTGAATACTCCTAATATACAGCTTGGTGGCAAAAAAACTCGCTGTAAGAACAACCCTACATTTCAACATGAAGGAGTTTCAGCTTCGGATAATTCATTGCTTTTCGAATAAGATAGCTAGGGGCTTCATTTCATTAAGGTATCAGCAGTCCGCGCAATTTGCCGTAGTGGTCTGGCTGGTGGCTTGCCATCTATCCCATCAAGATAAATATGAGTCAATAGGCAACTAGTAGCTAGTCTGGGTCGGATTGATAGGTATTTGAGGGTAGCCTGATCTCGAGGAATAATCTAACTCAGCGACCGTGGCTAGCATGCAAGAGTAGGTGGTAACTTTAGAAGACCCTGGGATACTTCTTAACTTGGAGTAACTGCAAAATATATTTCTGATTGTAACATTTCTTGGCTCACTTGGAGGTCTTGATTACCCTGAAGTAGAATAACCCAGGTCAGCGGAGTGCACAAAAGTGTGCGTTGCCCGTGGTGGGGTAGGTGCTACCCAAACAAATGCTTACTAGTACCAATCGTGATAAGATTCTGCTGTACAAGTCTGCTAGTTTGTTACTCTTTAGTTATTTAACTTTAAATGTAAATTGATAGACAGAGGAATTTGAAATGGATTAATGGGGGGAAAGGTGCCTAGGTCTTATATGAGCACATATAATTGTAAAAGCATCTGGTGTGCAGTGAGTAATGATGATGTATTTGTGTGCTACTATTTCAAGTAGGGGTGAGTGAAGATGCTAGCAAATATGTACATGTACCGTCCATTGTTGTTTGCACCTGGCACGTGCCCACAAGCTGAGCTCAAGTGTGGCCTTTGAGTAGTCTCCTCACTCCTAACCCTGTAATATCCTGAGCCTAGTCTTGAGCCTCCTAAGGAGGTTGAAGAAAAAGATGCTCACTTGGGAAGTGGAATCCGCCTTGTGATCAGGGGACTTTACAAGTGGCGGCTCATAATCATCCCTCAAATACGCGTGGGAGTTCTTTGCCAGAAAATCAAGCTTCCTGTTAAAATTCAATCGCTTTGCACTGATATTCCTGAGTCTGTGTTGCACCGATGTGGGCGAGCGTTGGAAGGTTTCCTCTGGTAGTTCAATTGCAACTGATTGCCCACTATTCGAAGGCTTGACCCACTTCCACTCACCAGTATCACGATCTTGTATTAGTGTAAAACCACTGAGCGCCCTAGGCCTCCATTTCAGCTTGTTGCACTTCCAGCGCCTCCTCACGCTGCGGTGCATTACCTCATTCGTTATGCCCTTGCTCTGCCCAGGCTTTCGATAAGACTTCCCAAGCAGTGGCATGAGGCTCGACCAGTAGGAGTCTTCAATTTTACCTTTACCCCACCCTGGATAGATTCGTGAGATGCCTCTTCTCAGTTTTCCGAAATTGTGCTGTGGAAAATGATTCGACTGGATTGTCTGGGCGATGAAAAGCTCTTCAAAATCTAACAGACCCTGGCACTGGTCTAGCATCCAAAAGAGTGTAAGGTCGGCCATATGTGAGTCGGGATAACCACCCCCCACGTTGGTATGCACACCTGGGAACCAGCACTGCTTGAGGTTTATTTCTAGGACACAGTGAGTCAGAGGCTAATCTCTACTACATACCGGGCATGCGGGTGGGGAAGGTAAATCACCTGGGAAATGTAAGGTATTGCTTGCTGGGTCTGGGAGGTATAACAGCGTAGGTGTGAATGGCGCCCGCAGTTCATCAATCGCAAGCGCATGAAATACATTTTCAACCCCTAAGTTGACACCAGCATGAACCTATAATTAAGTCATAAGAGAGCTGATGAATAGATAAGGAAGTACTAACCATATACCAGTGTGGGATCATAAAACGAGTAGGAGCTATTGAATCCACCAGTCTTAACCCATTCATAATCAGGCATACCAACACTCCCAACAGCATCCCATAAGCCTAGGACCTTGACAGTTACTCGCTGGGTGCGGTCCCTATCGATTCTCCACAGATTCTCCACAAAGTCGCTGAACGCTACCCCCCTATCCGGCCGGATATAACGTGCCCAGGCTTTCCGCATCATCCACAGGTACCTTTTCTTGAATAAGCCTAGCCGGATTATCATGTTCGCTAGAACACATGCAGCAAACCCTCCTCGGGAAAATCCAAACAAGTATATCTCGTCGCCAGCCTCGTAATTATTTGACAGAAATTGGTAGGCATCGAGAATATTGTCATTGATCCCAAGACCCGTTCCGCCTACATTATTTGTATGGTAAGTCACAAGTGCCAATATCTCAATATAGTGCACCTGTAATTGTAACTTACTTGCAACTGTGGTATACATTTCTCCTATTGTGGCAGTGCCAACCCCAGATTGGTAGAAGATGATTTGCGTCGCACTGTCTTTCAGTGCTGAGCAAAAACCTGTTACATTTGTTGGTATGGCAGCAGGACCTCGCATTGAAGATTTTCCTGTGCCATCACAGCCCACGATCAACCGTTTTTGTACCAGAATCGATGTATGAAATCGAGACCTTGAACTGGTATAAGCGCTCATTGGTAGTTTGCATTGTGGTTTATCATTTTGAAGGGGATGGTTCCACCTCGTAGTGGTGAGTAACCGCAACTGAGCTGCTACTAGTGCTGGGAATGTCTGGGGTAATTTTGTAGGACGTGCATGATTCCCAAGTAGCATGCTGCTCATGGTTGATGGGTTTTTCTCAGACATGGATTCACTTTATAACATTCAAACAGTGTGGGGAGTTTGGAGGGTATGGTTGCATTGAAGTACCTTATTTGAACCACAGGCCTAAAACTCATCCTTCGAGGGTTCATTGTTTATATATAGATACCAAAGCGAGATAGTTTTCCCCCATATTAGGCACACCAGTGCTTTCTGGCGCCCAATCCTCGGAGGTGCTAATGTAGCACGCTCTAGGTTGGATATATTACTACCCCTTTTGCAAATATCAGATCCAGAATCGAGAAGCGCAAGCTGTGGAAAGAATGGGACTTCGGTTTGGTAGCTGCAATGCCGAATGTGTGCGGAAGAACAACCCTCATGGAAAAAAGAAAAAGGGCATAGGATAAAGCGGGGTATGCAGCTTCAAACAAGGGCAGTACAAGCAGAGTCTCGCTGCTAGGATGCAATTGCACTTGCTTACGCTGTGGGCAAAGACAGGTTTGCCTGAACAGTCATAAAAGTGAGGCTTATCTCTCATATATGCTTCAGGGGTACATATATACCTAGGCCCCCATGCCCTCTTATCTGCTCAGTCTCGCACCAATATGTACATGTATATGTATGTATGTATGGTATATACAGTATGGTTTGCAGCAAAAGTCTTGTTCACCTTCCTATTCGGGAACAGAAGCTTGGCAGCATATATGCATGCATATATGTAACATCTGGTACTGTGCATGTTGTCCCATGTGTAAACCAGCCCTAAGGCTCCCTTCGGGGGAAAAGCATATAGACTCAAGAAAAAAAGAAGAAAAAAAGCTGGATCACTGGTTTCAGAGTATGTTGTATCTTCCTGCTCCCTGAAACTAGCGGGCGTGCACTCGAAGAGTTGACTTTTTTGTTTGGGGGGGGGAGGCGAAATGGGAAACATAGTTCATGTCACCGATGTAAAGATGGGTTACCAATTTCTTGTGATTCCAATTGGAGTGGCAGTAATCTCAGCTCTTGGTTCTAGGCATCTACTTTCAGTTTAGAAGTGGGTGCCACTGGAAGGATACCTATGTTGGTACTCCTTGGATCTCAACTTAGCTTTGCCAAGAAGTTACAACTATCTTTACTCAGTCAGGAAATCTCCCATCTTGCAGTATAATCTTTTGTCTCGTGCCGGGTGTGGATTCACCTGATTTAGGGTTAGTCTGGTACTATATAGGATACAGGCTCATAGCACATTTCCAGAATCTACCTATGGCCGAGAGAGAACAGTAGGGCTCCATTAATCTCCAGACACTTGCGCGAAAATTGGAAGTTTTTAGAATAATTAAAATGAAACAAATTTTGCCAAGACTGCACCGAAATTTCCAAATCCGGAATTTCGCCCACTTTGCATCACTAATACTCCACTGATGCTAGGTGGGATATTCTAATTTTCTATTATATACCTAATAGCCTTTGATATAATGGAAGATATAGCGCCTCACACCAAACTTTGGTATTAGATAATAAGCTTCCGTAATTTTATACAGCCAATGGGTTGAATTGCAGTACTTTTTTTTTTTTTGAAGTCTGTACGTCTTTCCCCCGAAGGAAGCCTTAGGCTATGAGACGGCCCCGTTCCCGCCTTTGCGCACGGAACACATAGTCTGGTTGGCACTTAATGAAGTTTTTTTTAGATTAGTAAGTACTCATAGCAAGCACGGATTTTGTGCCGGACTTGATAATATAATGTTGCTGAGACTTCACAGGCCTAGGGCTGCGTCTTTCAAATCTGTTACTTGTACAATAACTAATTGATAATGTGTTTAGAGCATGTGCATATACCTCTCAAATCTACATCTCCCTAGGACGTTCCCTATAACACCCTTCATTCTCTCTTCACCTTCCCCCCATCCCCATATATGCATATTTGTATATATGTATACAATTGCTTCCGCCTCATAGCCTAAGGCTCTCCGGGGGAAAGGCGTATAGACTCAAAAAAAAAAAAAATACAATTGCTTCAAATGGCGGATAGGGTTCATCAATCGGAGCGTACCTGGTTATGCTCCCACTCAAATGAATCGGTCTGGGCACGAGAACACCTGAGACCCCCGTGGCAGTAATGGTACTGGTGCTTTCATTATTATTCTTGGTCTGGTTCTGCAAGTCGTTGATCGCTCCCCTCATTTCCTTTATTTCGTCTGCCTTGGACCTCATTCATTCCTTCAGCTTCCGTCTATCTTGCTGCATCTCTTCTCTGTCTTTGCGAATCTCTTCCCTCTCTCTCCGCATCTCTTCGTTGTCCCTCTCTACGCCCTTCCACACCTCCACCTTCTCTTTCCGCGTCTCCTCCTTCTCTTTCCGCATCTCCTCCTTTTTAGTGTAGGTAGATAAGAGTCTGGGCACGAGATCAATCTCCTCCTTGTCCTTCCTGATCTCTCCCATAGCTGTATTTAATGCTTCCATTTCCATTTTTATCTCTTCCCTGTGTCTCCTTACGTCATTTGTCTCCAAATCAAGTTGATTCTTTGTTACCGGCGCTGTTTAGATTGAGTTTTGGGGAATTTTGACACCTGCGCGAGATTACCGGCGCGGTTTTTAGTTGGGGATGGGATAGCTACCTGCGTGGATTACGAGGTTTTGAGTTGAAAAGTTTTTGTTCTGTGTTGTGTTTTGTTTTCACCTGCGCTTTACCCGCGCGATTTTGAGTTTGTTCTGTGTTGTGTGGTACCGGCGCCTTTTAGTTTGATGATTGGGGAATTCTGACACCTGAGAATTGGTCTTTGTAGTACCTTTTGTCTTCTTGGGGGGGTTTTTTGGGGGGAGTGTAGTGTTTGTAGTCTTTCTTTTCTCCGTGGGAAGGGCAGGGACTGGCCCGTGAGGAAGAGAGAGGCCACCTGGGTTTACCTGGGAGCTGCAGTCCATCGCCATAGTCTACATAGGCTGAATGCGATTAATGATTACTTTAAAAAAAAAAGTTGATACTTCCATTTTGCTGCCTCCCTCCTTGCCTCTGCAAGCAACTCCTTCAAATGCGTGTCCCCGAGCTGTGGTTGGTTGTCGTGAGGTTGGTTGTTGGGTGGGAGGTGAAGGAGGAGGATGCAGAGGAGCTCGAGGTGGTGGAGGAGGGAGTGGAGTAGAGGAAGGGGGTGGAGTAGGGGGAAGGGGGCGTAGTCGACGTCGGTATCAGGTTGAGCTTCCGTGCCACCAACAACACCTTTCCTTCCAGCCACTCCATGAGATACTCGGAGTAGCGCAAATAGGCGGGTGTTGCCAGCAAAGTCCGCACCACTTATCCGGGGAGGGCTCGCTGTGCGAAGGCATAGTCGTGTCGTGTGCAGCAGCTGGCGTGGTAGAAATGTAGATAGTTGTTGAGTGATGAAGTTTCATCAGCTATGGAGGGTGGGAGAGGGCAGCTAGACATCTGCGGGTTGCGTGAGGGGTGTCCCCATCTGCTGCCTTTTCGAGAAATTCCGCAGCCGCACTCCAGTTATTGCGGCTGGCTTGCACCTGTTGGTGCATGGAGCAACTGGCAGTATCGTAACGGTAGAGGAGGGCAGCTTGCATGATGGATGGGGAATGAAAAAAAAAGTTTGCTGTGGGGGTTTGAGTACTTGTGTATAAATTTAAGCTTTGCAGATCACGCACAAGGCTAAATGTCGCTTACCTAGCTTTAAATGCGAAGCTTAAGCTTGTACTATGGCAGGCAGTACGATTCATTGAACTCCGAGACAGCAACTGAGAGAGTAGCTATGAGTAGGTGGGGTATGAAAGTCTGTCTCGTTGATGGAGGCTTCAAGGGATATGAGTGCATAGGAAAACCATATTGGTTAGAATTGATCAATATCATATATCATGATCATTTCTTCAAGTTCCAGTGCCTGTCCCTGCATGCAGATGTAATATTCCCAATGTTCTCGTTCCCAGACACTCTAGCCTGATCTTGGCATTCGCTGCGACTTTCCCCGCAGCATAATTATTTTAGCGCGCGTAGGTAGATACCGGTAAGAGGCTGGGACCGAGAACATCTCGTTGCTGTTCTCGTGCCCAGACCGATTTACTATGATACAACCACACAAAAATAAATCAATCTGAATACTCAACGGTGTTCTGACTCATTGGTAAGTAGACTCAAAAAAAAAAAATTACACCTGGTCCCCAAGTTACACAAGCCCACTTTCAGATATTATCTGGTGCCTACAATTTCTTTTTAGACTACACCGTCGGAATAACTATCTACCATGCCTGGTAGAAGCCATAGGCACTGTCCCTTTTGGGGTGGAGTGCAGTACTCGTACCCATGACCAGAGATCGACTGGTGCGCAGTGGATAGATTTTTTATCCTCCACATACAAAATTCAACCTGCTATTTGCACTGGCATTCCTGGTCCTAATAGGCTGGCACGCCAGGAGGCACGGCGCATTCTGGGCTACTCGGCACATGACTCCCCTGTTGATACAGCCGCTATATATACACATACATATGTGTGTGTTACCTTCGGAACTACGGCATGGACTAGGTAGGACCCTTGACCCTCTTGAGGTCCTAAGGATATCACTGGCCTACATCTAGCCCTAGCATGCACCCAACGGGCCGCACAACTTCATAGATCGGTAAGTTGTATGTTTAGATATATGTACTGTATATGTATGACAGATAACTTGGTTTTCACAGAATCCTATAACTAGTGCGCAGAGCCCCATGACGCATATTGTGTGTGTACGTAGGTCACAAACGAGCGGGGCCGCATTTCGACACCTTGGGTGGCAGGGCCCGATATCTCGCATTGGCAGCCAGTACGGTAGCTCCATGCAGTAGAACCGACATCGCCGATAATATATATCCTGCTTCGCTACTCAGCCCCAGCGTGGAGCAGAGTACTACCTTGTCTCTTAAGGCCTTCTAGTTGTATTGCAACAGTTGAGGCCTTTTACGGGGAGATATCTACTGTAACCTCCAGAAGTGATGAGAGATCCCAACCCCGGGCTGCCACCCCGAAAATTATGTTCTTTTTTCCTCTTTTGGCGGATCACTGCAATGGTTCTCGGAAGAGTTTTAACTAGTATGGTGTGGCTTGTGTCAATTAGATTCAATTATTCCCCAGCTTGATAAGAATTGGCTGTAGTGTATTAGTAAGATTATCCATTGGGTATTTTCCGTGGCTACAATATATCAATGGAGGCCTTGAGATATGGATTATTCCCTCCTGTCTTGAACCCCCTCGGTCAGGAGTGAGCTGTTCTCGTGCCCAGACCGGGAGTGAGCATATTCCATTGCTCTTCCAACAGCGCAACAATTTCCTCTACAGATTGAGATTTTGCACACTTGGAAAATTCGTTCTTCATAGCCTCTTAGCAAGATCGAGATCTGGATATTGCGCTGGCCCATATTAGTCAACTCTGTACACTCCATCACCTCATAACTCCATCCAGAATGGAATAGATGAGCATAAGGATCATAGTAATATACTGACGCCCCGGCACTTTGTAGTTCTGTTATGGTAGCACAGGAGTCATTATTGACCAGATATAGAAGTCCTTTTTTTTAATTTTTAATTTTTAGAAACCATTACTCGCATTCAGACTATTCAGCCCATGGCGAGAGTCTCTGTTTTTCCGCCCCTATATAGGTCTTTGGTCTGTCACTCTACTAGTTTCACTTGTTGAATGGTAGCAGAGCTCGCAGAAGAGCGTTGCTCCCCTATTCCAACACTGTGCTGCCTGATTACTTATTTAACATGATTGTACATTGAGGAATAATGCGCTCTGAGTGAATAAATAGCCAGTCTACTATAATCTGCCCCTAGACTAGAAAATTATGGTCCATATAAACACACTTAAAATCTACCAAACAAATTCCCATCCTTTTGCTCCATATTGCCCTTGCTCTTTTATGTAATATTATTCCCGACTGCCCTCTAGAACCCTACTAGTAGCCTAGAAGTTTCTTTCTCTCACGTAAATCCAATGTGTATTCACCACCAAATAACGCCCAAACCTTTGAAATAAGAGTCCATCAAAGAAAGTCCAAGGAGAATGACTGGCGTTCCAGCCTTATCATGACCCCTCAATGGGGCTTGCGGGTTGTTTTTAGAAAAAGTGCTGGCAATCCAGAAGGACCAAATCATATTTATGTATCCAACAGTGCAAAGGAAACCAAACTGATAATTAGCCACGAAAGGGATACCTAGTGGTGACACCTCCTAAACTAGGATGTCCTGTAAGGCCCCACCATCATGGGCTGCTGTCGTTTTGTACTACCGAGCTCGGCTTCAGAGTCATGGTCATAGGTAGGATCTGACTTGAAGCTCGTGTTACCCTTGGACACGTTGTATCCATCTGCAAAGCACCACCCTGGGTGGAAGAGATTCAGAACGAGAACAGCAACAGCAACCATTCTGTGGTAGCACACTAATTAGAATATATTCGAATGCAAGGGGAAAGCCTGGGGACTTACACTCCCTCGAGGATAAAGAAAAGTGTTTGATCCGCCATCAATGCACCAGACCATCCTTCGGCCATCTCCACAACACGGAAGATACTTCTGATCAAGATGCAGATTGTGCTAAGGCTCAGGGCAGCCAAGAATCCCCTGAAGCGCTTGCTCTGCCTGAGCTTCGTGTGGACAGGGTCGAGCTGCCCACCAGACCTGACACGCTGCATCACCCTCCGGGCATATTCAGCGCACAGAGCAATGAAAACAATCAAGGTGAAGACTTGGAATCCCAATCCCGCAAGCATCACGTTTGTGCCCGGCTGGGGGCTCTTGTTGGCACCCGCAGCGGTAGACGCGATCCCACCCCCCGCACCCTGTAATACGAGGGAAAGGAAGTCGCAGCTGACGAAAATGTAGGTATACCACTTTGGAGGTATGGGTGAAATATCGGTACCGAACACGACTACGATTCGTGAGAGGCAGAGATAGATTCCAGCTGCGAAGAAGGCTGGTGCAAAGGTAAGACAGCAAATTTGGATTCTATAAGCTGGGCAATTAGCAAAGGCTCTCGAGCTGGGTTAATCAAATTCGGCGAGTTCCAACGTGCAAATTCTGGCAACTCGTCTCGTAGGGCACTTACAAGAAGGGGCCTTGTCCTTCAATGTCATCGTGTGCCATGATCCTTCCAACGTATCCTACAACTTCAACTATTGTTCCCCACTCACATTAGTATAGAGCTAGTGAAATTCAACACGAGATCAAGTAAGATAGGCAAACTGACAAACACTACCAAGTACCATGGCTATGAAAAAACCCCAGGTCTTCCAGTATAGCCCTTGAATGAGATGTGCGGCCAGGCAGGCACCAAAGATTCCTACGAGTAGGACATTGAGGGCTATTGAAGGCCGGTACTCCCATGGGCTGTTGTGGAACATGCATTCTTCGACAGTCAGCCCAAAGCATGGGTTGGTGGAGTTATAGGGACTAAGTGTTGGGCCCATGGAAGGCTTTGCTATGAGTTTTATCTAATTGTCCAAGTTGTAGAGCTTCGTTAAGCTATGATATATGTGCAAATTGATTGTTGTGTAAAGAGTCTCAAGGCCAGCCCAATATGCCAGAAAGGGTGGAGATAGGAGTGTTGTTGCTATCCCGGTCAACCGTGGTCCTGATAAGCTGTAGAAGTTCTTGCTGTTGCAACTATTCTCGCTTGATTCCTGTACTTCGTGGGTGTGGACTTAAGTTGGGACGGCGTAAGCCTCCGCTATATATTGGAAGAATCGAGAGGCACTAGTATAGGTAACATCCTGGCAGAGGGTCCATCCAGAATAATACAATCCCAGGCCCAAAAGACGAAAATAGAGCACAGGCCATCCCATGTTGGACCATATTTGCCTACGTACCGCTGCATATACTAGGGTGATGTTCCTCCGAAGTGAGCCCTGCAATTGAAAAGGGTGTATATATAGATTTACATATACCAGCGAATATAAGAAAGTAGGAGGCTAAGCTTCGGGTTGGGCCCTCGTAGTACTGTAATATTGTATGTACAACCAAGTAACGAGACGTGCCAGAGAGCGCAGGGAGATATGACAGCATCAGGAGCCTGAGGCATGGTTTGCTTCTTGATTAGCTAGGACTCAACTACCTAGTGTGGTCCTAATTAGGCATGCACTAGACTCCTGGTAGACGCAGTCAGTTAATTTGCAAGGGATTAAGCCTGGTAGAATGCATGAATCATGAATCTACAGCCTTCAAACATACTGAGGTGGAGCAGACAACCAGCGTGCTCATGACTGCCAAGAATAGGGCTGTGTTGCGAGCTAGACCCAGGTCCATGTGTGCCTTGTACACCGGCGGAGAGTTGATTATTCCGACTCTGCGGTTTCTCCAATTTGCTCATGCGAGTCCTAGCCGAAGATAGCTTTAGCGCAGATAAAAGGTATGGCAATCGTTGCCAGTTTGCCAGCTTACGTGTTTCCCTAGCTGGAACCTGCAGGACGTTTCATGACTTCGCAAGGTACCCTACTTGGTTGCATTAGGCTCGTGCCGGTAGGGATAAGCTTTTTTTGGTTAGCATCTTGTTGATCTGGAGGCCATGAATTCCGGACCGGGTTGCGGGTTGCGTTGTAGCCGAGTCCTGTCCGAGCCGTGGACGGAAGTGCAGGGGTCCATCTGATCCGTTACTGAGTTTCTCCCCCATGGCCACGTTGGCCAGGCTCGTAGGTCACGTGCCTCTCTCAGGCGGAATTGCATACGGTAAGTGAGGGCCAAGCCTGCTGAATGCTTGTACTACCTATATATCTGCTTTGGTGCGTGCTTAGATACGATTTGCATTTACAAGGAAATCGTACTAAGGTACTTGGAATTTGTAGGACGAAAAGTGCGTAAATTGCAAGAAAAGAATTACCAGTGCAGAGCAGTAGGAAATATTACATTGACAGCGGGGAAATGGGGTTCGAACCTTGCAGCCAGGAGCTCGACAATGTCGACCGGTCTGAAAATTATATATACGTGCTTGTAGGTAGTTCGTAGTTCTCGGAGTGTCTGCATTCCTTCAAGTCCAGATTGAATTAACAAAGTTGATATTGTAAATTGAAAATGTTTGTATAACATAGAGTGAGAGAGGTCGTACAACCGATAGAGGAGGTAACCATTTACTAAGCTTAGATCTAATAGCCAGTAAAATAATGGAAGCCAATTTCGACGGCTGCGAAGATGGTGATGGTAATTATCTACAACTCGCGACATCGACCGCGTTGAGCGTGTAAAGATCCTATGCTCTTCTCATTAGAGCCAATATGCACGAGCGGTGGGTGTCTTGCCAGGCCAAGGGATAACAATAAACTAGCAATCTCAGGTTTTTCTTGACTCTATAAGTTAGGTAATGAAGTCATGCTGCTACCTAAGTTTTATGTTATTATAATGTCTTTTTATAGTTCTGATAATATTCATGTTATCTTTCGACTCTTTATTATACATAATGACCTGAGATTATTATGATTTTAGACTTGAATAAGTCTTGTTATAAAGTCTTGTACCAATCAAAATTAGACAAAGCTATATTAGTATTTATCACCCTCTTGCTATAGTCAATTGTTATAAAACTTTGAGATGAAAATATAAATCATGCGTTCTGTAAAAAATAAAAGTTGATTCTCTTACTTATAAATATATCAAAAAGCCCTTTAGCAATATTTATAGACTTTTGATTACTAAGATTATTAAAGAGCCTTGTTCATGGAAATTGTTATTATTGAAATAATTACATATACTTACTTATTTGAAGCAGGTAATTCTTAACTATCGGTAGACACCTTTCGCAACAAACTCGCTGTCGGAACCCCGGTCCCACCCTGAAGTTTGGCGAAGTCACAACTCAGTTCAAATGACAGTAGCGAAAAGTCAAACCCACGCACTACAAATTCAGGAGCAGATATCTCAACAACCGCGAGGCGGATGGTAAATCAGAAGTACCTTTTTATTGGTGATGATGGAAATAGCTAATATATGTGAAATAGAATGCGCAAATTCAGTGTAAGACCCCTAGAAGGGGAATTGCTGCCAAACCAGCTACAGCCGCTACCAAACAGTCTGCAAATGATGCTGAACTGCCTGCAAACACTAGGGGTGGTCAATTAAAAACCTCAGTGATGGTAACGCAGGTTATACAACCTCTTGGCACTGCCTTAGCACCTTGGCCTTCACCCTGATTGGCCAGTGTCATCACGCAATACGTTAAAGTTGCGGTAAGACAACGATCGCCCCACCCCGAACAGCAAAATACCTATCTAACAGCACAAATACCTAGCGAACAGCCAAATACCCCCCGAACAGCCAAATACCCTCCGAACAGCCAAATACCCTCTGAACAGCCAAATACCCTCCGAATGTGCCTCCCAGCGCTGATTCCCCGACTAGCAATATAGCGACGTGCTGATATTATCTTATAGACCACCCACAGCATCTCAATAAGGTCTTTTCCGCTGTCATACTTAATCAATTGTATAAACTGTTCCACCACCTTGTGATATTGGCTAGGAATACACTCCGTTGAGTAAATCGAGGCATTTTATGATGGTATGTAATTGTGATAGAGAGCTGACTAAAGATACGTTACCAAGAATTCTACACAACTTCACTTTGGGGGGTCAATTGAAAATTTGCAGTGGTGCTATATTAAGCCTAGTTTTGTCATGCCAAGGCGTTGCATAACCTGGGTTACCATCACGCAGGTTTTTAATTGACCACCCCTACTACCACGCAGTCTGCAGATACCGAACTGCCTGGCCTTTCCATCGAATCTTTTGTTTTCGTAGCTCTAACTACTGCTCTAGTAAGCGTCGCTGTATAGCTAGTCGCTCTTGCTGATGTGCGCTCAAGTAGGAGGCGAAGTGGACGGTTCATCTTTTGATGGAGGTATATGTAGTCTGGTTGGCACTTAGATTGGCAACTCTAGAGTGGAGTGAAAGGTAAATTTCTAACCCTATATATATCGAACCCTAGTTACTATCCCTGACCCTGCTTCTTGGCGAGCTCTAGAGTTTGTTGCGAAAGATGTCTGGTACTCCGTACTATACGACTACTTAGGTGTTTCAACCAGGCTGACTCTTGAAGCTTGATGAATGTCAATCAATAGACAACTACCATCCGGGGCCTTCTATTGGCTAGCCATCAGCTTCTGGCCATCCCTGCAACCCCCCCAGCAGCAACACCTCTAGCTACATCTCGTAATATATTATGACGATGGTGATTCCAGCTATATTCACAACTATGGAAGTAAATACGCTCTACAACATGGTTACCATCATGCCCTGCCATATTCAATGCAGTGCCCAATAGTCACCGCCTCAATATGACCCCTGTCATACCCAACCCCCCCCCTCAACCCCCCCACATAGGTTGAATATCATGAGGGTGAACCCATGACT
>Ga0307514_10001670_pt1 | contig 25789 bp, 23 predicted proteins | sample 16_EM_MG_FD_203088 | JGI IMG/M metagenome (GOLD analysis project Ga0307514, IMG submission 203088) | Populus trichocarpa ectomycorrhiza microbial communities from riparian zone in the Pacific Northwest, United States - 16_EM | ecosystem: Host-associated > Plants > Roots > Unclassified | place... | reverse complement strand
AGTTTTAACTAATTAAATTCCTGCTCCGGGCATTCTGGGTATAGGCGGAGTAGAAACAAATCATGAACTGAACAAACTGGAGCAGATTTTACTACCAGACTCTTGCCCCAGAGCTTAGTGTAGATAGATAACCCAGACTATGTAGATAAGGATCACCACTGGAGCTGTGCAAATTCACCTGAGGAGCCGAAGCAGAACTGCGGTAAGGACCTGGGAAGCATTATGTAGTTCCAGACCGATTTAAGCACATAAAAATAAATCGGTCTGGGCACGAGAAGAGGTACCGCCACACTTGGCGCTTGTTGCAGGGGTTTTTCGCCCTCTGGAGAGATTTCGGAAGATCTCTATTATCTACTCCTTCCTGATTCAACTCTCTAATCTCCACTCTCGCCTCTCTAAATCGCCCTACATCCACCGCCACTCTATGTCCTCATCTGTTGGAGAGTATAACCGCTAGGACAAAACGTGATCACTGGGTGCCAGGTTTGCCTAGACACCGGTGGTATACTGTGCACCAACATCATCACCAACCTCTCTCAGTATCGGTTCCGCTATCGTTCGCAATTCCGGTACATGTCTCCCATACACTGATGCCGCCCACCGGATCCTCTTGTTCCTCATAACTATTTTCTAAATCAGTAGTAGAAATACGTCCGTCCGTTCATTTGCTCTCGTGTGCGAATAGTGAAGACGGGAAATAGAGATGTTATTCGATGATGATAAAACCCCTAACTACAGGAAATCCTCAGCGTCTTTATACGTCCTCTTCCACATATCCTCCTAGGAAAAACATCCTCCGTATCCCATGTAAGCTCCGTATCCAATGTCACTCTGTATCCCATGTCACTCCATATCCCATGTAACTCCGTATCCCATGTTGCTCCGTATCCCGTGTAACTCCATATCCCATGTCACTCCGTAACCCTTGCAATGTCCGTAGCCCCTGTCGCATGATTACTAGTATTCAACATCATTCAATCCGCACAACTCTTGCACTTTGTCCGCTCTGCTCCCCTTGTACGCCCCCACCACCCACCGATACATCTCACTGGCCAGCTTCCTCTGTTGCTCGCTCGGTGTCGGGTACAATTCGCATCCATACGTAAGGGTGGGGAGCGGCTGTTGTGCGACTATCTTCCTTTCCCCTCGCGCTGGGAGCCTGCCGAGCCTTCGTACTATCTCCCAGTCTGTCTTCGCCTTCTGTGTCCAGTATTTCTGGTGGCGCTGTTGGTCTTGCATGACCACTCCCAAATGCCGCCCTTCCGTCCTTTCCAGTCCTTTGACCTGTCCCATTTGATCCCGGGTATATGTACGCGCTGCCTCTTCCAACGCCTCATCTATCTCCTTCCCTCCCCCCCTACTCTTACCCCGTTGACATCGTCAATGAAAGACAGCGGCCAATAGCTCTCCCGCCGCCTACTCCGTAGTTCCCTGCCCCCTTTCCTCTGAGCTAGTCTTCTCTCCGCCTCCCATACCACACTGGATATATACACGGTGAACAAAGCCGGTGACAGCGGGCTACTCTGTGGCGTCCCACCAGTCATCGTTACCTCCCCCAGGGTATGGCCATCCACCTCAACGGGAAAATGTCTCGGCGCTAGCCAATCGTCGATCCATTCCTTCAGCCGCTGATGGTTGTCTAACACCCTTCGTACGTGATCTCTCCATACCGTGTTAAAGGCCGATTGTGCCAGTACTACAGTGTATCACCCCGCCGAGTGACTACCCTCCTCTCCTGCATGACTATCTCCCTACCATTTTTGCAAGTCCTTTGTCTGTGCTGTCGATAGTTCCGGTCACAGACGCCATCCGGTAGAATGTCACTTAGCCCCGGGCCCGAGCTGCAGTCCCTGCCCTTGCTTGCCCTAGTTGCATTTCGGCCACTAGGCGCCCCAACAGGACTCGAAGGCAAGTGTAACAGTTCGTGGCTAAGGCGGGTGAGTAGTTTGACGAGTGGCTACCTGCTCCTTATATTTTCGGAGCACATGCATTCAATATCGTACCCTTTGCACCTTAAGCCCTTCGCTATGCTTGTGAAGTATGCTCTATGTATCTTGAGTACGCAATCTTGAGTGATCTTAGAATAAGGGAGTATTGAAAAAGAATTTGTAGTAGGAGTGGATGCTGGGAGCTAGGTAGTTATGTATAGAGTATCCGGGTAGCAATAGTCTGGTTGGTACAAGCGGCTCGTAGAAGCAATGAACCCTCACCGACCCTGCTATACCAATAACATGCCAAACGATGCTAGCACCCTCCTTCTACATTCCTCAGGTATTCCTAAGTAGTCCATCCCCCTTCAAAAATGAGCTGTAGACTTTAATACACCCCTGCAATCCTTCTATAGTCGGGCTCTGAGCCTCGGGGTTGGCACTAATGTCATCCTGTGTAGTTCGCCGGAAGATAGGCTTTTTTTTAAGTCTATGGATTTGTGGGTTTTTTGAAGAGTTCTTGCCGGGTGCACCTGACATACCTTGCGCTGAGAGCAAGTAGGCAAGCATGCACAGACGTAAAGTAGCAATGACTGAGAATAAGTGTTGAATATAGAATCATTGGGACGTAACTAGGTATTTTGACCCCTTGGGAGTTCTGCACCTTCTCGGTCAGTGCCTCTGCACCCTCCACCAATCAAAGACTCCAATTGGCCCTCGCCCTCGGGATTGCCTTAGACTATCGGCGAGCACGGAATATCAAAAGTGATTCTAAAGCGCCGCGATGACTGTTGAGAATATTTTGCGGGGCAGCTTCCTTTACGGAAATGAGCTTACTTGTTATGACAAGGTATGCGGCCCAGTTCTATGCAGCACGGATACTTCCTGAATGGGACTGTATATACCGTGTGATATAAATAAGTATGTACAGTATATTGCCTTTGCTCAGCTTGCGCTAACACTGTGGGACGTGTTTTTGGTGAGTATCAGGGAGTATGTTACTCCCTAAATTCTTCATTGATAAAATAATATTCTATCATTATTGTATCCACAGGTGACGGGCTTGCAGTGAGTACCTTGGTATGAACTGTCAATGTGATAGCCTGTAAACACACAGATAGTGCACCCTCAGTGTACACTGGCGGAGAGTACCACTTCCCGAACGGGAGAGTACATGGTGTGTTTACCTACATACCGAATCTGTCCTACAGTGGTAACTATATTCTAGTTTGCGAACGAAACACTCGATCGCGCGATTTTCTATAAGCCATTTTCTCATTCCTATTTGGGAATAGTAGGTTCTCCCACACGTGTATGCAATACAACATTACCAAGACGTAGTGAATAACTAGCTACCGCCCTCCCAGGAGTGGAAGGTGAGCAGGGGGGGGCCAGGCCCCGGGGAGAGTGAATTCAGAGGTCAGGGAGGAGTTGGTGTTTGTCGAGGACATATCAAGCCAGGAATTCATGATGACAATGTAGCTTGCATATGTCGCTCGTGACTCTTGCAATTGGCACGCAGTCACTCCAGAAACCAAGATGGTCTGGGATCCGGAACAAGAACTATCTAGACTGACTTTTTTTTTTTGAGTCTACGTCTGTAGGTAGCTACGGTAGTACGGTAGCCTGGTTGCACAACCCCTCAACGACTATTCCCGCCGTTGCCAAGTAATCAGGTCTGCGTGCATGGGCCCTAGTCTCGTGCATGGGCTCACCCCTCCTGTCCCCCTGTGGTCGTGCAACCAGACTAGGCTCACAAACCCGGATAGGAAGGACGAGAGGGCCTTTGCTGTGCACCTCTATATAGCACCTAAGCCTTCTCACCCTCATGGTGCTTGTAGCGCGGGCCCTTCTAGATCCTCTGTGGCACGCCTATAGCTATCAAATTGCCTTTGCAACCTAGTATCCAGGCTTCAACATAGTCCAATTACAGTGGGAGGGTCCATGCTACGCCAGGGGTGGTAGTAGCATAGTCTAAGCTGCGCGTACGTATATATAGTGTGTAGATGTAGAGTAAACCTCGCCGGAGCAGATAAGGATCAGCTGGTATCATTGGGGGTGATAATTGTAATAGCCTCTCATGCCTCGTAAGGACCTCTACACACTTTGCCCTCAGCAGACGCAGAGGTGGTGCCGAGTGTGCTAGTAAGCTGATGCTGAAACCTGATCATGCAATAGGACCAATAGTGCTCCACAGGGGGACGGCCGAGTGTATAAGAAGGAGGGTCGATGTCTTTCTACCATCTCCACTGGCACCATCACCATCACCACCATCATCCGAACATTTAGCAAGGCTTCACACTGCAGGCTCAGTGGAATAATCCAGTCTCAATCTATTCTTTCTCCACAACCTGGGCGGGGCCCAGTTTCTTCATCTCATAATTCCATACAGTCCTTAATCCCACCCAACCCATAAGGGCGCAAACCAGTTTGCTCCAGCTTATATTAGACCAAGCTTTATAACTCCTCTTTTCCCACATTTCCCGCAGTGCCAGCGTTCGAGTACCCATTTTCATACGAGGACTCATTCACCAAATCCAACCGAGTCCCGACATGAGGAGTCCAAACTTCAGAACTGCCATTGCCCTCCTGCTTTTTTTTTGCAGTCTCGCTCAGGGCGTTACAGTTACATGGGAGGAGCGGAATGGGAAAGTAAAATTACCCCGGAAAGGCGGTGGAACAGAAGAGGTAGATGTCTATGCATATATTTCCATAAGCCAGGAATACGGCACCGGTACCGTTATCGACAGAACATTCCTAATCAACCAAGCCAAACAAGCTATGGCAGATCTTAAGACACGCCTGCTGAACGAAGGGTGGGGGGAGGAATTGTGGCCGGGGGCAGTCACCGCCCTGAAAGTTCCGGGCGCCAAGAAGATCTACTTTGCCTCCTCAATTAAGGGGGGTGGAGGAGTCCCGGGTAAAGCTGCAAAAGAGTTGGAGATTGATAGACGCGTGATACAGGCATTGCAGGATTGTCGGGCCGAATCCGGTGACGCACCGCATAACAACAGTGGAAAATGTGGGGAGATCATGGTAACGAATCTGTGGTTCCAGGGTAATACTTCGCACTCTGGCTCACAACTGCCTCGAGGAGGGAAATTGATTGTGACTGTCAATAAAGAGAGAAAAGTGATCAAACCATGTCAGAATAGCCACGGGCGCTGTGGCGATAAATCTTCCGGGAAATCCTGGGGTTGCAAGGAGTTCCTGGAAAAAATCGGGTTTAATCTTGCACAGGAGGTAATCAATTCTGACCCAACTATACGGCGGAGGAGCGGGACTGTATCAAAGAAGCTGGGGTCAAAGTCGGGTGCTGCATGCCCTCTCACGCCCACGCAAAAGCAGCCGGTCAAGAAGCCTAAGGTGAAGGAGCAGAAGCCTAAGGTGAAGGGGCCGGTCAAGAAGCCTGTGAGGAAGCCGGTCAAGAATCCTACCTTGCCTCGGCGTGGCGCTTCTGTGCGTTAAAGCGATTTTTCGAAGCAAGGTGTACACATTGAGTAGAGGCATATTCCGGGGGTTAGTTGTCACTGTACTTAAACTAATATTATAATGGGCTCTTGGCCATGCCAAAGGAGATGGTAGCATAGCTACTCAATGTGTCTTTATGTATAGAAATCAATAGCATGTCCGAGTCCCTCAAGCTCCAGCATCAGGGACATCTCTGCCACAACTCAATTCCTGATCACAGGTATTCAACCCCTATATGTGCTGTAATCCATGTCATCCGTAATATTAGAGATCTGAGGCTCGAACCCAAGCTCTTCCCAATAAGCTGCAGTATAAGCATATTTGGTCAAAGGTATATTGCATTTGCGCTGGCACGAAGGGTGGCTGTATCTGCATTCTTTGTCTAAGACCAGAGCCTTATTCACGAGAGTCACCGTTTACTCTTACATAGCGCCCAGCACCAGGTTTTTGTACTGTACTAGGGAGTAGTTGCAGCTGGGCTAAGCAATAGCGAGGAATTGCTCCGAATATCTTAGGATACTTCCATCTCCCATCCATATCTATTTTTGCCAGCTATTTCAAGCGATTTCCGAGTGGGGAAGCAAGCCCACACCACAACAGTTAATCTGGTGCGCCAACCAGACTATCCAACAGTAGCATTTCATAGCCATTTCCTTGATATTTCCCCTCCATATCCATCCCATTTGTATAGAATATCCAAAGGATCCACCGAAATTGGAGATTTTGGACAAAGCTCTTGCAGGATAGTCCAGTGCGCTCATACGTAGAGTAGTTCATACGTAGGTGGGGTCCAGAGCATGGGGATGTTTAGGTTCTCCGACACTGAAAATAGGTAAGATACTAAGCTAACCCGAATAGGCACAAGCAAACAACTATATAAGTTAGTCTCGGCACCAGACCCACGGAGAGGAGTAGGAAACAGGTATCCCGGACTAGCCTAGCGCTGTTCTTGCCCTGAAGCACTGAAAATAAAAAGCTTCAAATATGGCCCAGCTGGGAATTGAACCCCGTTGTTGATTCAGTGCGTACTGTAGGGGAAAGTTATGGCGCGCCCCCCTGTATATTTATATGCGCCAACGCGCCATAACTTTCACCTACGCACTGTATATTGTGGAGGAACTGGTAAAAGCCGGGTCATTTTTGACATTTAGTATATGCTCGACCTGATGCATATGCAACGTTAGGTAGTGAAGAAATCCCCATACACCTTCAGAGCCCTTATGTTAAATAATTCCAGCCGCTCATGAGAGAAGGGAGATCTCGACGGGCTCCATCTCTTCAATTTCTTCAATAGAATCCGATAGCTCTACACCACCTCTGAATCTACACAGTGGATTCAAATTACGCTGAGGATTTCAGATGCCACTGCAACAATTCTATTGCAATGTGCTCACAATTTAGTGCTGATAAATGTAAACACAGTTGACAAAATTTTTGATCTTATTTGACTTATCTTACTAGCGCTTTGCTTCGTTAAAGGACAAATCGAGAAGGACGTGAAAGGACTCTCGCAGAAAGGACCCAGAGGACATCGAGTGGGAATTCGAAAGGACACGAGATTAAATGACTGTCCATGGCGCTCTGGGGCTCCAGGTCAAAAGGGCAGCACGGCGTTCATCTCCAAACTTAAAACAGTTGTGAGCCAAGAAGCTGATTCTCATTCTTGACGAACTTAGTATGATATCATTAACAACACTGCAAGAGATTGAACTAATACGAGATAGCGATGCAACATTTGGCAGCTTGAAGATTGTATTGTTTTGTGGAGACTTTTACCAGTTTCTACCTGTAATGTGGCGGGAATTGTGGGAGGCTGTTCCAGGTTCAATTGATTCAGAGCTTAATAGTAATAAGGAGGGAAAATGTCTCTGGCATTCTTTACTCATGTGGTTCTTTTGGATGAGAAGATGCACCAGCATGATGATATCGCTTATTGTTCATTGCTAAGAAGTCTTCATATGGTGCATACTACAATGAATGGTTATATGACACTTATCGGTAAAGTAAGAGATAGTATTTCTACGGCGATCCCAGCTGGTGGGAGCGACGCCAAAGTTCAAATTAACTTCGCCAACACTTACACGCTATCACTACTTTTCAGTTTGCACAATTCAGGAAACAACCAGCCTATATTTTTATGACGTCCCATTATGCAACTGACAAGAATGGCGATCACTGACAGTCGTTGATCATGGGAGTGATTCGCCAGGGCCAGGATTATTTCTTTTCACAAAGAACATGCCTATTGTCATAAACAAAAATTTATACACCTTATTAGGTATTGTCAATGGCAAGGAGGCTATAGGAGTAGGTGTGGCTACCGACGAACCTGCGAAAGTCTACTCTGTAGGTCGCAATGTATGGATTGTTGATTCTCCACCAAAGTGTCTGCTTGTCCAAATCCTGGATTCTAAATTTACACCAATGCGAGGTCTGCCAGAAGGGATACTGCCAATATTTTCTTCAAGTTTTGGAATACAAGACCCCATCCCCAGCATGACTTCAAATCGTATTTCTATTAGCGCCAGCAGCTACCGTATTGTGCAGGATTTGCTATAAAGGATTACAGGTCCCAGGGAAGAACTTTCAATGAGATAGTTTTTGACCTTGAGTCACCTATCAAGATAGTAGGAGGCCACCGTACATATTCAGCGATGTATGTAGCTCTTTCAAGATGCCAGTCGCTAAAGGAGTTATCATTTCTTCGAGCATTTCCGCAGGCAACATTTTCAGATGCCGCACTTATGAGCAGGCTTGAAGGATTGGATCGTGGACGTTAAGTTTTGACATGAATGATATAATGTAATATAAATAGATGTTCGTCATACTTATACTACTCTCACGTGATGCTTTCAAATTCTCACGTGCCTTATATACCGAGGTACTGTACATATGGAAATCTGTGATGTCTTAGTAACTAGACCCAATTAGGTAGTTTCCATCTTGGAATAAGGTAGCAATAACGTTCTGTGGCTATACAGGTCCAATTTACAGGTATCTTTATGAATAGGAATCGTTGTGCAAATCGACCTCATCTATCCCATGCCCATTCTTTTTTAGTTATCCACCACTCATCATCTATCTCCCTCAAATTGAGTTTGTTGATCATATCATACCCGCAAGTGGCTTCAGCATTGACAGCCTCGTTCCTTTTTTTTTTTCTTTTAAAAGAATGATTAACCGCATTTAGCCTATTCAGACTATGATGAGGGCCAGCCTCGTTCTTGCCACAGGCTTTGTTAGCATATCCGCATCTCCCAGTACCATATGCATGCTGATGTGGTTACCTATTGCAACACACCTTCGGAGTCGAAGTATTTCCGAAATTTATGATCTAGTAAGCACACAATACTAGATGGAAGCTGGAAAGTTGGAGATTATTTTCGTTCCCAAGGGGGGCCCGATATTTCCGCGATCATTGGAGAAAGTTTGTTGCACGAATTTGATGGTTGGGAGGAGTAGAGTCGGTCAAAAAGTGTTGTGCTAAGTGGCACCACTTGAGCTGACATGGGAATGCATACTTGATTTGGCCTGATGAACCTCAACGGTCTATTTTATCTTGGTAAGTCTAACAGCAGCCACCCGCCGACTACTTTTTGTTATTGTATTCTTTTTACCATGGTGCGTGACTCACGAGTTTGCAGTACCTAACACGATTGTATTTGAAATAGAGGGCTCCAGATCTGGGCCTCTGAGCTATGGTGGGTAGATGCTCTATATTCTGCTATGACAATAAATACATAAGTAAGGACATACACCATTACGCAGTGAATTCTCATGGACTTGAAACTCATCTGATAAAGCCTCATCTAAGTGGGTAGATGACCCACAAACTACACAAACATGATCAACGCCATGAAAAATGAGCTGCGGTGCATGCACGTGGAGTGGGGTCAGCGGCCAATATTATAGGCAGATAGTGGTGGCACGTGCAATGCAAGCCGACTACGCTGATTAATTTAGCAATCAACAAAAGTAACTTCTAGCTCCGGACTTCTCATGGAGTACGGTGGTTAACTACTGTATCTAGAAAGTTACACAGCATGTCCCAATTTGGACCTGTAACCACACGAGGTGAAGCCAGCCAGACTAACCCGGTGTGTGTTAATCATGATTACACTTAGTCAGAGTGTAGGTGGGTCAATACCAGTCTCACACGCCATGTACTGCTTACCTAGTGCTTTTTCAAACTATACTCCGTGCGAGCCCCCCTCTCTCGCCCTCACTAAATGCAACTTACAATGACCAACCTCCACGTGCCCACCCTGGGAAGAGAGCAACGGACACCTCCAAACATATTGCTCAAACTGCTGATACAGGCGGTTTCGAGGAGTTGTGAGAGATTACGGGGTGACGCAACGTTAGTGTTTGGAAGAAAGCTTCTCTTGAAAGCAGTCAGGACATGTGGAATAACAACAGTGGAGGTAGTATTTATTGGTTCATCACTACCAGTAACAGTTGGCGAATGGTGAGCACCAATGGATTGCTTCAGATAACAGAGCAGATCAATGTGGTGTTCGAGTCAATAAATAAAGATAAAGGGAGATGGTTGAAATGTTATTCCACCCCAGTGGACTATTTGAATGGTCTTCTGTAAGGGTTGGATTAAGAATGCACTCGGAGGTGACTTTAAACAAATGTTGTGGATATACTCAAATGCTATTTCGCGTCCGCAAGGCCGCCTCCCTTATTTACATAAGCTGCACCACCTCTGGTCATTAACATTACCGCCCCGATGCAGTAGTAACTCTCCAAGATTGATTATTAAGTCTGGTGCTGCCTTGGTTGCAATCTGGTAAGTAGCAGATTGGCTTTTAATTCTGACTTTCTGTTGGCTGTCGGGCGCAATGGATAATCGGTTTATTACCCAGTCCGAGTGATCGCCTACGGTGTTCTCGATAGATGTGAAAATACCCTTGACATTTATAATTGATTTTTAAAGGAGGCCAACGACTTCATTTGTTAGTACTGAAGCATATCTCGACAGGAGCCGCGAGTACAGTAATAATAGGTATTGTGATTCCAGTCGAGTGTTATGGGTTCGGCCTCGTCGATCCTGTGACTAAAACCTGTATAAAAGCCATCGATTTTAATACTGCTCCAATATCCATGAGTCATGGAAGAATTACCTATTCAGTCTTCTTCAGGCAAGCCATTTCAAGAGATAGTACCGATGACCAACCGACGCTTTTTTAAACCTAGGCTGTTAGGCCAGGGGTTACCCTGAGATATGGAGTGATAGGTGGAAGGCATGAAGCCAACCGCACTTTTTCATATATATACAATCGCTTTTGGAGACTCGAGCAATGTTCTGTTTTCCCTCCGCACTGGCTACTGCGCTGGTTCCGCAGCTTCTATCCTTTTAGGCAGGGGCCAAAATTCTAACAGTTCCTTCGATTTCCCCCGATTTCCCTCCCTTACAAAAATTCTGGCCTCTCGATCCTTTTAGTGTGACTAGGGGACTTATTTCTCAATTATTACAGGATTATAAGTGAACAACAAAAGACAAACCGCCAGCAGACTTGATTTCGCCCCGGACAATTAGCCCTTCATTGGATCTAATATCTCATTGTTGTCTTAACACCTTGATGCTTTAAATCAAACAAAATCATGTTCCGATCGCTCTTGTGTTTATACCACCGCTGCATCGCCTTTATTTTAAACCATCCAGAACCATAACATGAATCCAACCGAGAGCGGAACCTGACTCAGCATATATCGACTGATAGTAAGCCCAACGTATGCAGAGTAAATAACTAGAAAAAAACCTTGCAAAATCTCTTTGGGTGAATACCCGCACCTAGGCCGGAAAACGGTAGGCTCCGCACTGACAATAATCGCATCGGGGTCGTAGAATTAGTGACCTGAAAATTAGGGGAAACAAGAAGCAGAGGTGGCCAATCCATACAACTCTATGTGAAATTCACAGTGAAGAGTTGAATAATATCGAATAAGGGGTATCAAATGGGCTGGGACAGTTAAAATGATACTTCTATACCGGAGTGTTCAGAAACCACGGAGTCGAACGAAATCAAACAGGGCAATCAAGGGTAGGAACAAATGAAACAAACTCGGTCCCTAGAGGAAGAAACTACAAAAAAAAGGTTAGAAATAAATAGAGGCTGGTTTGGCCGACAGTGGACTGGTAAACGTGTGACAACACCTCGAGATTGTTATAATCATCCACTGGCAGCATTGCATGAAGATGTAATGTCAATCTTCGTCTGGGTTTGCAAGCTATAGCGTTTCACTATAAGTCAGCAATTGTAATGCCGTCAAATGGCAGCGCATGTTATATCAAAACATACCCGCAGAACCCTCCGCGAATAGTCCTGATCATCCCGCAAGCTTCTCACACTCATTCTGCTAACACTGTCGTTTTCGAACCGCATCCACACCTGCCCTGGATCCAGCCGCTGATCTGTAATTCGATCTGGCGTAATCGTCAATATACCCCCAGAACCTCCTGACGAGCCTGAGTTAGTGGTGACAATTAGAGGTGGTAACGGGGGCCTGTCAGAAGCATATGGCACGGCAAGGCCAAGTGTGCTCATGGATCGAGATCTCCGCTTCTCTTGACCGGCACTCCCAATCACAATACCCCCACCACCAAAGCTCCCTAGTTTGGGGGAATCGGCACCCAGTAGGGCCCCCTTCTGCCTCCGGCGACGCAGGTACCAGAAAAGTGCGAAGATCAACGTAATCAATAATAGGGCGAGTACAGTAAACACTCCTGCAACCCTCCCGGCGTTGTCAAAGAAATTGTCACCACCTGAGTTGCTAGGAGAACTATCCACTGTAGGTCCGTTCCACCCAGAAGGTGTGAAAGTCACCGTTTGGGGAGGCCCACCAACGGTTATTACAGATACCCATGGTGTTGTGTGGGTCGTTGTCGTTGACTCCTAGATACACGTAGCGAATTAGCTTTGACATAGTAGCCTCAAAGGGTGATTTCAAAGACATCTCCTGTGCCTAGCTCCGAAATAAAATGTACCAAGAGAAAGACTGGGTCGTACGTTGGGGGTAAATACAGTAGTTGCTTTTGCAATGCTAGACACCAGAAACATGGTGCTAGCCTTTGTAGAGGAAGGGGTAGTGGTTTCACGGGAGGATGGTGTTGAGGTGCTAGGATCGCTCACCGTTAACGTTGAACTCGTCGTGGTACTGGAGGGGACATCGCTTGCATCAACAGCAGTACCCTTCGGCCTCGTTCCAGTGTCGATGTATCCATATGTTCCTGTCTTCGAGTTCCCGCATTTCTCGAGATCGAATTGCGGGCAGGTCACGCAATCCGTCCTCGCCTTCGAGGGATTTGGCGCATAGTCGGAGCACCAACATTCAAATCCTTTAACCACCCCAAATGCGTATAATACACACTTATCCTTACAAAGACCGAGCGATTGCCATTGGTTCCCTACGGAGACGAAAGTTAGCCAAGAGTCCATTAATTCACAGTTGTTATGGATACATACGTTCAACATAATGGTCTGCACCCGTATTTTCAGATGAACAATATTTTTCCTGCAATTGTGCTAAAGCTCCATCGAAAGGCAAGTACAGCAACAGTCCCAAGCTGAATAACTTTCTTCTATATGACCCCCCGGAAACACCTTTCAACCTGTGCTTTCGATGTTCGTCCCAAAATCTTTCGGCATTTCCTCGCATTGATCCGGAAGCCTGCCTTGGAAGGCCATACTGGTTTTCAAGTGGTTGTTCCATGACGAGTCGGTAAATCAGGGAAAATAAGTGTAATTGTTGTTGGATGTTTAGCTGCACTTCGTATGTGTTGCCAACAGTAAAACTCCAATGTTATGGACACATTCACCCTCGGCTGAGATGACTTCAGGAGGAGTCCGTAATAGAGATGTGCTGTCGGCGCGAAGACGGCTGTAGAGCCGTAACGCTGGGCTATATCGGCTGTTGAGCTTTAATATTCCAAAGAGCCGTTTCGCAGCCTCGCAAATGAGGGTTCCGAACGCGTTTGTTTCGGCAAACTATCGGAAGATGTAGACACGCCGCAGCAGGTTGCTGCCAGTCTCAAAAAAGGTATGTACGAAGTAGTATAACGACAGTGATCATGCCAGGTAACCCCCTCTGATGAATTATCTCAGGTAACGACAGAATAGTGTCGAACAGCGCGAAAAGAATAATAGGATGAGCTTTGCGAAAGGAATGTGGTATCATCCACCAAACCAACTGACCGGAAATACTTTATCAAGAGCCAGCACTGGTCGTCGATACTCTCTCTATTGGCTGTTGGTTTCTTGAGTTAAGAGTTGAAGGTCAATCAGTTTGGGATGTATAATGGTTGGCCGCCAGAAATTGTGACAAAAAGGGCAGGTGCTGGACATTTGTAGGGGACTGTAGTAGATACTGGAGTGAGATGGGGAGACTGGGGCTGTTTTAATTTGGCTGGAGATCACCATCGCGTATCAGTAGGTACCTCACCAGGACCACCGGATCACAACCAACGTTAGATATCTGAAACAAGCCGACGTACTCCGTCCTGCTCCTCTGTACTTAACTACTCGGTACAACGGTACAACGGTACAACGATAGAGAAAATTATTGCGGTGCAGGCAGTAATATAGTTGGATAATTGGAAGCTGCAAGCTGCATGCACCGCAATAATTCCATGGAAGTACCACGTAGTACGGAGTACAGATAGGATAGTGTAGAGTACATATGTAGAGCAGGTAGGTACTCTATGTACTGTACGGTACCTACTGTCCTAAAAAAACTGGGCAGACTTTAATATTCATGGGCCCGCCCCTTGCGATTGTGACACTAAACCCCTCCCCCTACCTTGTCCTAGTCTGGCTGCACTGCCCCTCGTAGAGGGACCTTGTCCATGCATGCCAGCTTATCCTGTCATCCAGAAAGTATACGTATGTACAGTACTGTATCTGCAGGATTCCAGAACCCCCACATGGCCACGTTACCAGAAAACTACTGACAAGAATACTTCACACCACGGGGAAAAGACAAAAAGACATCTACATAAGTACTTATGCAGGTACAAGAAATGACCCAGGAAGTTGGGCAGCCGGACATGGATACAAATTGGAAATTTTTGTGGGTTAATTGGCAGGCTGGTTCCAGCACACGGGGACTTAATTATTGAGCCACTTGAGGTTCAAATTTTAACAATTACAATTTCATCGTTATCCCACTGGAGCCTGTCATTTGAAAGATGAACCAAATGAGGGTGAGTGATTCTGCCAGTGTGTACAGCACCCACCTTGCGGCTGCAGCCGCCAAGTGAGAGATACGAAAAGCACAAAACCTGCCAGCATCAGGTATTAAGACAAGTTCGAGTTGAGTTACCCTCATATGTGCATACATACATACTGTACACCTGCCTAATGGATAAACTTTAGCCCCTTCCCCCAGTCAGGCATCTCAGTTCAAATATTTGCTGCAAAAAAAGCTTTACTTCACTGGGAGGCTTCTTGGAGTTTACCCCTGGCTCTACCTCTAGAGAACATACGTATGTATTTTTTTGGGGGAGTCTATACGTCTGTGGAGTCCTAGCCTATGAGACGTCCCCGTCCCCGCCCCTTTATATACGTATGTATAGTAGCCTGGCTGTCACCAAAGTATTCAATGGTTATACTTGCCTGGTTGGCACTTATTGTTTGGTGTATGAAGGTTTCAAAGATCTCTTTATCTAAAAACTTAAATAATCAATATTCATATATATCTTAGTCTGGCTGGCACCAGCCTCTTGTAGAGATATCGATATGTCTGTAGTTTGGGTGGAGGGCTACTTGGTGTCTCGCATCCAGGTGATTCCTTACCGTCTGCTTGTGCATTCTGGTGATCCCTAAGACAAGCCCATTGCAGAAGTAGGAGCTCAGCGTGCTCCCTGCAGATGATAGCTCCAGTATAGTCTGATTGCACGACCTCTTGTAATTCCCCCATTCGCCCAAACTTAACATAGATGACCATAAGCGGGAAATCCATCCTCATCTCAGCAACAAGAATTTCACCGTAATCTCATCTCATAAATTTATATATGATGGACATGAGACTCCGTACATGTAAGTACATTACAACTAGCTAGAGTATTCTTAAGAGCAATACTCGACGCGTTTTCCAGTTGCTTAGATTGACTGAAATATTTGTACCCGCCCCCCAATACCCAGGGCCAATAAAAGCTGAAAGTGCACGGCTGCAATCCCAGACAGTGCCCATACCAAAAGAACCGCCATTTTCTGGGGTGGGTAATCTATGCGGGGGGAAATACCGGTACACTTTTCATTTATTAATGCTACCTTGATTTGATACACTACGATAAGGGGTCGCGATTCGGTACTTCTTGTGCCAAGCCCCATTCTAGCAGGTCACGTGCGCCAAGCCTCTACATGACTGGTGTACGAAAAGCACGAATTTGTGAATTCTCGTTCATTTACAGATATGTTCAATTGCTTTGTAGTAATAGCATACCTACCTCGTAAGAGCGGAGGTGCGCATAGATCCACACGCGCGGCTAGAAATGCGCACTACATGTAAGCACAACACCTTCAACCTATGAGAATGCCCGTACTCGGATGGACCTAGCTGAAACAGAATTCGAAGATTCCCTGCCGGTGATATCTGGCTCGCCCGATAGGACAATACCACTCCACTTCACCGTAGACACTACCTATTGTCATGACCTTGACGTGCTGCGCAGCCACGCCGCCATAGGCATGTGTCTAGCTTTTAAAACTGTTACTTTGTGCTTGTCCTTAAGTTGCTGATCACCTTGTTTTTTTTTGTTTTTTTTTGGAGTCTATACGCCTTTCCCCCGAAGGGAGCCTTAGGCTATGAGGCGGCCCCGTTCCCGCTGATCACCTTGTTAATCTACCTACGGCAACTGAATATGCTCTATATACACAGATTATGTCGACTGAGGTATCCCAGGCCTGTATATATACATATATATACCACGGCCAGCATGGGAAACAGAAGGCTACGATGGAACAAGTGTGAATGAATGAATACAATGCTGGCACTAAATTATTAGTATGAGTGACAATTTCGCTTGGCGTACCACCCATTCCACATTCGTGTCCCCTACCAACCCTTTTGCCGCCCATAAGTTTAACCCCCCTTCCCTCCTTCTCTCATCATCAATCGTTCAAGCAATAGATCACACAATCCAACGTAACGCCAAAGCCAACGCTCCCCCCCTCCAAAGCCCTCAGCTAGCTAGGCAACCTCTTCCGAGTCTTCCAGGTCGAAGTTAGTCAACGTCAAGTCAATTCAATAACTTTCGGGCATTGAGCACTTTGTTCTTAACTTCTCAGAAGTAACGGAGTGTTATCTCGGAACCTATATAACTTCTTAGGACTGCAAACCCGGAAGTTGTTTTTCACCAAGTTTCTCCGGCAGAACCTTTCTTCTAAGGGCTTGTTCTTTCTCGTCAATTCCCGTTAAGCCTTTTTTGTGCCCTTTTCTACAACTTACAAGCAAATTTACATCACACAAAAAGATGTCTGAGACTACCGCCGTTGAGAACGTTACCGCCATCCTCGAGAAGACAAAGCTCGATGTCCCTGTTACCAATGAAACAGAAGTCGCTCACGCTGCTTCTGCTTCTGAAGGTAGGAGACTTTACATTGGGAATCTTGCATACTCTACTACAGAGGAGCAGCTAAAGGATTTCTTTGAGGGATTCTCAGTGTAAGTCTGGAATCTCTTGATTTGTGTTCATTCTCTCTCGAAGAGTGTTACTAATGCTCGTACAGTGAATCTGTTTCTATCCCCACCAATCCTCGCACTGGGCGTGCTGTCGGATACGCGTTCGTTGACCTTCACGCTAAGGAGGAGGCTGAACGTGCTATTACCGAGCTCAGCGGTCAAGAAGTTCTGGAGAGGAAAGTTAGTGTTCAGGCGGCAAGGAAGCCCAGGGCACAAAACCCCGCCGGTGTCAAGGAGGGTGAAACCGGAAGTAATGCACATGAGAAGAAGAGTCGAGGAAGGTTTGGCTATAAGCGCAAGCCTCGCCGCGGAGTTAAGGTAATACACAAAGTATTCCTCCTCCACTCTAACGCCAAGGCTAACTCGGATAGAACCGTGGGGCTCAAAACGGTGCCCAGGAAGCTGCAGTGCCAGCCAATATCTCCGGCCTAGTCCTTCCACTCACCGAAGCAGCAAAAGAATCCCCCGCAAAGCAGGAGAATGCCCCGCCCCCTGCTCCTGCTACGGAAGGTCAAGGAGGATACAAGGGTCGGAAGAAACGTGGCCCTCCTGAGGATGGTGTGCCTAGCAAGACGAAAGTCATGGTGGCAAACCTCCCTTACCAATTGAGCGAGGAGAAGGTAATGTGTTAGCATCAGATTTCACCAGGTTCATGTACTGACATAATTACTCCCGCAGCTTAAGGAATTGTTCGCCAATTATCAACCAGAGTCTGCCAAGATTGCTCTCAGGCCCATTCCTCCCTTCATGGTTCGCATTCTTGCCCAGCGAGGTGAAGCCCGCAAGGGCCGTGGGTTCGGCTTTGTCACTCTTGCTAGTGAGGAGATGCAACAACAGGCTATTGCAGAGATGAACGGCAAGACCGTGGAGGGGCGTGAGATCGCTGTCAAGGTTGCCATAGACAACCCAAAGCTCGAGGCTGAGGCTGAAGCTAAGGCAGTCCCGAAAGAGAGTGTAGCCACCACTGAGGCGACTCAAGCGGAGCCTCTTGAGGCTGAGGTCGCCCCGGAGGCTGGGTCTGCCACAAATGGAGTGAAGGCTGAGGCAGAGCCTGCCGCCATTACGACTGCCTAAGGGTCCATAATTCGATTATATTATAGACATCTAAGGCTATCCAACTATATGGATATATCATGATTGATGATGAATGCATTCAGCTATGACGGTTATAGAGTAGGGTGGAGTGGATTGGCTGCTTTTTCCTATGTCGAATAAAATCTCTTTAGTGAATCATTATCGATTTTCGAAATCGGTCATGGCCCCATTATTGAGCGCAAAATAATGGTCATTCTTAATTAGGGGAAATAAGTCTAGATAGATAAGGGTTGTTTTTCTACTTTCTTTACCTTTGGCTTTTGCTTGGTTCAAAAACTGGCGGAGTTGGGAAGAGGGAAATATGGGGTGTGGTTTTCTTTTAGGCTTATCTCTTTCTAATTTCTAATGGCTATGAATTCACTCCTTCGTGTATCTCGCATTTTCGGTAGGTAATTTTCAGCAATGTATACTTAAAGTCAAAGCTTCTTGCATCAAGCATACTGGTCATAGGTTCTTGTATTTTTCTTATACTGTAAGCCCTTTGCTACTTGTCGTGAACAAGCAACTAGGATGTGTCGTGGAAAAGTTGTGTAGTCTGAAATTGACTATGAGGGATAAAAAAGATTTTCTGGCCCTTTTGTACTTATTATCGGCCTATTATTTCCAAACCTAAAATATGTATGTAAATATATATAATTAACATACAAAAACTAATTAGGCTTTTCACTATCCGTACTTAGCAATCCAAATTAAGATATATCTTCAAATATTATGGATTTCGAAGCTTGCTAGCACACCCCTATTGAGTAGCGGGCCTTGTATCATCTAATTTGTTAGTTCTTCCCTCCAATAGCCAGTTTGGCCCTTCGGCAAAACCATATCATTCTCTAATTTCTAACCAGCAAGCAGTTTGCTTTCCATGGATGCATTTGCAACACCACCCTTTCCCATCAACAATCTTTACAAATCCACTCAAACACCTGGTGCACCTACCTACCTCCCTCCTAGGCTCCACCTCCTCTCATCTCTGATAATACCCCCCTCTCTCTACCCCTATCCATCCTCTCAAACCTATCCACTGCCATTACAAAACTCCCTCTTCCCTTCGTCTGGCTCCGCAGATGTCTTAAATACCCTATCATCTCCTTGAGCGGGACTCTAGCCCTGACCGTCCTTGGCCTAAACTCGTGCTGTGCAGCACTCTTGTGCGTCAGGGTGGTTGCATCCGGAGGCGCATATATCCTAGCTGGATCAATGACCAATGTTTCCTCTTCCACCGTCAATATTTCATTTGGGTGGCGGGGGTGCGGTGGATGCGGTGAGGTAGCTGCATGTGCGACTGCGTGAGGGGAGTGAGGGTGGCGGTCGTGGTCAAGTGAATCATCCGCATCGTCGTCATCAAGGGAGTATACATTTCCACCTCTCGCCCCCGAGATATCCGAGACAATTGTACCGAGATCACTTTCAGGTACGGAGATGGCCACATTCATTACTGGTTCCATTAATTGGACTTTTCCGTCTCCTCCATTGCCGCCTCCTCTGTTAGTGTCGCCAAACGCGGTTTTGAGCGCTGTGGTGATGGCGAGTCGTGTAGCAGAGGTCATTGCCAATGTGGTGGACTCGGATGCCGAGAATATATCTGTGTTTGGGTTGAGCGTGAGGTGGACATGGGTGCTATGTAGTGGGAAGCCTAGGAATGGCCCACGGGAAAGTGCAGCAAGTGCACCAGAGAGAAGTGTGGGGCGTAGGGTGGTGGCGTAGGGTTGGAGGTGTTGAGGGAGATGGAGGTCTTCGCCCCCGGGGGCACATGGTTGTGGGGGTAGGTTGTGCAACAATCCCTCCTCCCCTGGCTCTGGCAGAGGGACTCGTTGAAGTACTGTGATGGTGAGCGTATTCTCGGAGTCTAGAGGTATGATTTCGTTGTACCTGCTCCCCGCAGTGTTATAATCCGCATTGAAATTCTCTACCGACCCAACCGCAGCGGATATTGCAGCAGCAAGTTTTTTCCCCGCAATTTCTCTACCGTACAGTTTTCGAACCTCCGGGCCAAGGGGCCCGGTGACGGTTTCCCGATACCCGATGTTGATCCTCCCCATGTCTGCTTTTGCTTTCAGATCATTTACAAGCCTATCCCTGGCAATTTCAAGATGTAGCTCACCCATCCCACTCAGCAAAGTCTGCCCTGAGTCTGAGTCAACACTGATATGTAAACTCGGGTCCTCTCTGAGTAGAATCTGCAGTACTTCCTCAAGGTGTTTCTGCTCGCTAAGCGTATTTGGTTCTAGACTAGCAAAGAATACTGGTGGTGGAACTGTGATCGGACGGAGCTGAAGGGTAGCTTCCTTGCGGAGAGCAGGCGACGGCAATTTTTTACTATGTTGCTGGTGAGGGGAGTGCTTGGGGCCTGTGGGCTCGGAGATCAAAGTATCACCTGTACGAGCGTGCTTGAGACCTAAGACGACACCGATGTGCCCGGCCGGGATGGAGGGGATGTCGACAGCATCGTCGGCGTACATCCGGAGGAGGCGCTGGGCGCGTTCCTTGGTTTGGAGGTTCGTGTTGAGGAGCTGGGAGGTGCGGGTCAGAGTACCTATATGTAAATTGTCACTACCAGCGCCAGAGCTCCGAATTGGAAACATACCGGAATAGACCCTGACAAACACCATCATTCCCCGCTTGGGATCATGAATCACCTTGAATGCCAGCGCGCAAATCTTATTATCACTAACATCCAGCAATGCGGTCTCCTTCCCCTCATAATAGCTGACTGCAACTGGAGGCCTATCCTTTGGGCTCGGAAGATAGTCCACCACGCCATCCAACAATGGCTGTACCCCAATATTTCTAAAACTGGCCCCACAAAAGACCGGAATTACTCTTCCCTTTCCATCAAGGGTGAGCCTGCGCAATGCCTTTTTAATCTCTGGCGCGGGTATTAAATGGTGATCGCCCAGCTGAAGGTATATCTCCACCACATTGTCATCAAATTCCGACAACAGCTCCACGAGTGCCACCCGAGCTTTCAAAGCTTCCTGGTAAAGTTTTGGCATCTTCTCCTGTAGCCAACTGTAATCGTAGACTTCAACATTGCGGCCATCTCCACCAGTTTTACCCCACCTAAATACCCGGTTTTCAACAACGTCTACCACTCCCTTGAATAATTCCTCACTAGCCTCATCAGTTTCATATATAGGGATCTGCACTACCGCAGGCCAGCCATTAAGCTTCACACCAATTTCCTTCACTGTGCGCCCGAGTCCTGCCCCCATCCGGTCGAGCTTATTCACGAAGATAATCCGGGGGATATTATATCGGTCCGCCTGCCGCCAGACTTTCTCCGTTTGTGCCTCGACACCAGCAACACCATCGAGAATCGTTACTGCACCATCTAGAACTCGGATTGCGCGCTCCACTTCGAAGGTGAAGTCTGCATGACCGGGGGTGTCGATTAGGTTGACTGTGTGAGCGTGCCATGGAAACGTAATGCATGCGGAGGTGATGGTAATACCGCGAGCACGCTCCGCAGGGAGGTAGTCCATGACCGTGGAGCCTTCATCGACATCTGGGGGATTGTAAGCTTGTATATTGCGACGGGTGCGGCCAAATATGGTTACAGTTGCATACCGCCTATTCGCCTGGTGAAACCACTGTAAAAGAGCATCCGCTCTGTCGTAGTAGTTTTACCCTATGCGGTGCAGCAGTTAGCGTTCCGTCAATCCGCCCTCCGGGGTCCCATAGCTCAGTTCCCTTTAACCCACTGCACGATTGAGGACTCACGGCATCGATGTGTGCTATGATACCAATGTTTCGGGTGTGCGCAAGGTCCGTTGGTGGGGCATCTTCCGTATAAGCACCAGCAGTGGCATACCGTGCTCGATTACTCAAGGGCACTAGGACAGGTCGTAGCGATCTCACGGAGAGTCGGGATGCAATTTTAAGCAGGGCACAGCATGTCGTGGGGGTTGCTGACGGGGGCAGAATCCGGAGCACCATTACTGCGGTTTGGGAAAAAGTGATTTGGCGGAGCAGGTCGGGAACAACTATTTTCCGTGCCGACGAGCAGCGAAACATCTGCAGTTCGGGTTGTTGGGCGAGCCTCAAATTCCAGTGCAGCAGCCGCAGCAGATGCGTATGCATGGCCGATGCAGATGTATGCACGTATAATGCATTTATGCAGATGTATGCAATGTGTATGCAGCATCCACGCAAGTTGACCGAGCATCTTTGGATTCGGTCCTCCCTGAGCTGCCACAACCTCCCCGCTCTCACCCCACCCCACCCCCGCCCCCCCAAACTCAACTGCATATACCCCTTGATGAGCTGATTTACTGGCATCTGTCTCTTTTCTGTTGATTTTCTATTTATTCACTAGGACAATTTCTCATCTGTCTCTCGTAATACCAACTGTTAAGGATGGACTACTCCACCACCGACTTTGACAACAATCCCTTTGCTAACGAAGGTGGGTTTGGAAGCAGTCACGGCAGCTCGATCTCCTCGTCAAGCCAGATGTTCGGTAATGACGACCACGGTGGATTCGGACAGGAGGACCACAGGAGATTTCCGGGTACAGCTGCTGCGGGGCTATTCGGTGGGGAGGACAACTCTCCCGCCGGGGGCCTACTCGACGAGCACCATGCTGGCAGAGCAGCTTTAGGGGAAGGCTTTGGATCGGCTGGCGGACATGAGGAGGTTCATAGGACAGAGTCCCCCTCGATTGCAGATGAACAACAGCAGCAGGCACTACTCCATCACCACCAACAGCCGGGGGAGCAGCACCAGAAACCCCCGCCTTCACCGGTACCACGACAACCCCGAGAGGCTCTCCACCAGCACAAGCATGACCATCATCAGTACCCCCAACCACAGCAGCGACGGAAGGTTTCAGGAGGGGACACTCGTGGACAGGCGCAGGGACAGCGACAGATACAACAGTACCGGCTACAGGCCAAGGTCACTGCTCTTGAGCGCCTAGGCAGAAAGGACCCCGTTATCAGATTTGACGTACATGTGCGACCCCATCCCCAAAGTCATGACTCTAGCTAATGACCGTAGACCAACCTCCCCCGATTCCGCACAACGCAATTCCGAGATGTCCGTCGCACCCACCCCGAGTTCATTAAGCTCGCCGAGCACCTCCTCTCCAACAACCCCGAATGCTTTGTCCCCGCCGTCCCCCCTCCATCAACCTCCGCCGGCGTCGGCACGGAGGAAGATGATGCACGTGTTCGAGGATTGATGCAACGATGGCTAAACTACATCTGTGCAAATGAAGTACTAGTGCGGGATGAGGAAATGATCCTCTTTATAGAGAGTGACAGTGGATATTCTCCAGTTGTGCGGAAGAAGCAACCAGCTACTGGTGTAAGGAGGAGAGTTATCAAGCAATTTGCCCCCCCACCTGATGAGACCCCAGAACTAGCAGAGGCTAGGCCTATTGTCAAGGCATTCTACCTAGGCACTATGGAAACTGGACATAAGGTGGACAAGGTTGTCAAAACCCGTCGAGGTAATCCCTTGCCCCTGTACATACTCATTATTCCGCTCTGCTAACGACCCAATCCACAGGTCTCGGCCTCGCCGAATCAGATCTCGGTATTAAATTCCACAACCTTTCAACTCACGAACCCCACCCTGGGATGTCCAACGCCCTCCGTAAACTCGGCAAAACTATCCAACAAGTCGGAGACTACCACGCCGCACAAGCTACCTCCGAGGCTTACACTCTCGGTGACCCCCTTCAATATCACTCCAGCGACGCATTCATTGTTAAAGAAACCCTCACAAACCGACAAATCATCCAACGCGAACTCGAGCAAGCCAAAGCAAACACCAAATCCAAAGAGTCCACCGCCGCCCGTCTCCGTGCCGGTTCAAATCTCAAGAAGGAAAAAACAGACGAAGCAATCATCGCACTCGACGAAGCACGCCATGATGAGGACGTACTCAATCAGAAATTTACCCGGGTAACATCCAACCTCGTCCAAGAGCGAAGACGGTGGTTCCACAGAACAGGCATGGATCTCCGTTCGTCTATCCGGGATTATGTCCTTCGCCAAATAGAAGCCGAGCGCCGCCTTCTCAGCACCCTCGAGTCCGTTCGCCCCGATATTAGAGCTATCGATGCCTCGGGTGGGCTCTCCCGGCTAGGCCGCGACGCGCCCCCGGCCTCCCGCCGCGCAAGTGTCGCCGCCAGCCAAGGCCCTCGGGGTGACGCGTGGAGCGGAGTTCCCCGCTCGGGGGCAAGTATGCGGAGTAGCTTAGTCGTCCCTGGATTAGACGGTGGCGTCAGTCCAGTCAACGGTGGCCCCGGGGGAGTTGAGGGAGTAGCAAAGGTTGGTGCAGCGTTACCAGGGATTGAGGAGGTCAGCGGGACGGCAGGTTTGGGGGAGGATGAGGATGATAGGCTGGATGCGAAGAATGCGGCGAGTAGATTAGCTACGAGTACGTTTTAGGGAGACGACCAGGAGAATAGGTCGAGGGTAACGGGTCCGGCACATTGGAGGAGAATTGATAGAATGGCAGCGGGCAGTGGAGGTGGGGGGAGGGGGAGGGGGAGGGGGAGCGGGGGAAGAAGAAATTCTTGGGCTGTGGATACGGATGGGTGGGGCGGGGGTTGGGCTTGGGCGTTTTCGAGATGATGGTTTATAGTAGTAGCTGGCCATCAATAGCTTGCTAATCTGTGGTTTTTGTTAATTTTTTCTTGAATGCTTTAAAGCTGGTATCTATGTATACGGAATGGGAGGAACCTTGCGCGGATTTTGTACTTGTATATGTAGTGGTGAAACTGAATCTGATGACCATCTATGTTTTGGGGAAGGGGGAGCTATGATGCAGGATTACCACCCCTCCGGCTGGGCTGCAAAATGTGCACAGGGTAGGGTGTATTTCAAAATTTCGCATTATATGTATTTGCTTGTATGTACTGCCACACGCGCTAGCTCACATTCACTTTACACTTTACACTTATACTTGCACTTACACTTACACTTGTAACACTACTATGATGTGACATTTACTTGGCAACCTAGTTTCCCAACAGATACAAGCAAAAATTAACACCCTGCAGAGCTGAGGGGGTGCTTGTTACCCTGAACTATGTACCGTACATACTGATATAACCCACCCCCCACCCCCCACTGGCATCTCCCGCCTGACCACACACAATATGAATGAATGCCAAACACTTGTATAGCTATCTCTGCAAACTCTACTACTACTACTGCTGCTGCTACGCAATCCAACCTATGTATGTATGTATGCACAAGCCCGAATTTCAAACAAGAAAGCTCGATTAGTCAACAAATCATCTCACAATACTAATCTGGCACACGCATGCCAACCCGATTTACTAGCCATTCTCGGTAAATAGCACTGTCAAGCCCTGGTAGTATCCTAGCCTCATAAATCACCGCCACTCCCTACTCCTGCTCCTCTCCCTCTCCCTCCTCCCTCCCTCTCTCTCCCCATCTCTTTCCCTCTCCCTCTCCCTCCTGCCCCCAGGGTATCCATTCTCCCTGGCCTCCCTACCCTCCCTATCCCTACCACCTCTCTCTCTTTCCTTTTCTCCCCCTCTCTCCCTATCTCCATCCGCCGCCACACCAGGAACATAATAATCCCCTTGCCGCCCTCCCCTTCCCGATATCCCACCCCACCTCCCCGGCGGG
>Ga0307514_10001669_pt1 | contig 25796 bp, 26 predicted proteins | sample 16_EM_MG_FD_203088 | JGI IMG/M metagenome (GOLD analysis project Ga0307514, IMG submission 203088) | Populus trichocarpa ectomycorrhiza microbial communities from riparian zone in the Pacific Northwest, United States - 16_EM | ecosystem: Host-associated > Plants > Roots > Unclassified | place... | reverse complement strand
GAAGGAAAGAGAGTGATCGATACAAAATGGGTTTTGCGAGAAAAAGAAGAAAAGTTACTACAGGATTCCAAAAGATTTAAGACAAGACTTACGGCTAGAGAATTCACCCAATGACTTGGCAGAGACTTTGACCAAACCTATGCACCAGTCTGTAGAGAAGAGAGCTGGCAAATTCTTCTTATTATTTCATTAACATGCAGCATGAGAGTTAGACAGTATGATATTGAGGAAGCATTTCTAAATGGGCCACTAGAAGAAGAATTGTATGTTTGGGATATTCATGCAACAGGACACCGAGCCTGGCGCCTCCGAAAGTCACTCTATGGCACCAAGCAAGCAGCTTACAATTGGAATAAAGTTCTTAATAATATTTTCAAAGGACTAGGCTTTAGCCAATGCTTTGATAATCCAGGTCTCTACTACAGAATAAGCGACCGAAGCATTATTGTAGTGCATGTGGATGACCTTCTCTGTGCATTTCCAGATCTGAGAACTGAGAAAGAATGGGAAGCGGGTATGTCAAAACATCTCACTCTGGAAAAGCGCAGACAGCCTCAAAGATTCCTGGGAATGGACTGGTCATGGCATGATAGGGAAAACAACAAGCAAGAAGTTCTTATTTCAGGAGCATTAACTATTGAAAAACTGGCTCAAGATTATGGCATTGGCTTTACAAGAGAAGCAACCACCCTATACACCACTCGGAAGGAACCAGAGGGACAAGCAGACATCAAGCAGTTTCAGAAGCTTACAGGAAAGCTTCTTTTTATTACTCAGATGTGGCGACTAGACATTCGGTATGCAGTACAAAGACTGTGTGTGAAGACCAGGGCTCCTACAAGCCAGGACTGGATAAACGGGTTGAAAATAGTAGCATATCTGTACTCAACTAAAAATGAGGGGATCATGCTTGGTCCATCAGGGAAAGAGCCAATTGATATCTTTACAGATGCGGGAGAAGAGAGGCTTGAGGACAAGGCAACAAGTGGTATTCTCACAAGGATAGGAATGTCACCAGTCTCATGGGCCTCAAGAAAGCAGGATGTCGTGACCCTGTCATCAACTGAAGCTGAGTATATTGCCCTAAGCATGGGGGTACAGGATGAACTCTGGCTCCAAAAGGTTCTGGAATTTTTGGGAGAAGTTAGAACACCGAGGATCTGGACAGACAACAGAGGAGCATCAATCTTGACAGAGAATCCAGACTTTCATCGACGAACCAAACATATCTGAAGATGATATTACTTCATGAGAGAATGCTCAGGTGAAGGGAGTGTGACGGTTCATTGGATACCAGGCTATGAGAATCCGGCGGATGTGCTAACAAAGGTTGTGACAGGTAACAGGTTGATCGAGCTCAAAGGGTCTCTCGGTATGGTATAGGAATAGGAGAGCGCATTGGAATAAAGTGTGTCGGCATATTAGAAGGGCATGTTGGGATAAAGTATGTCGGCGTATTAGGAGGGCGTGTTGGAATCACTAGGTGATAATATGCCGATGTCAGCTATGGGGTAAATTTGGAATGCTGCACCCATTTGGAATGCTGCGCCTGTTTGCTGTGCCCGAATGGGCAAGGGTGCGAGAGGTATTTAGCTGATGGTATTTCCTGTTTATTCTTTTTATCATCATTCCTTTCGATATTCATAGTGTACGAATACACATCTCTTCTACACATTACCTCATAGCAAAGCGTATCTTTGCATAAAGCATACTAGTATACCCCTACCAGGCATTTCATATATCAGGTATCTCTATGTACCTCATGATCCAGTACTGTTGGGCCCTTCACAGATGACCTGCACACCTGACATATGCATGAGCCTCCTATCAGAGTCATTGAGTTCTGCCTACCTGACAGCTGCTTGGGTGCATATCCTGGTTGTGTTACATTAGGCCCTCAGATGCTGTATTACTAATTAAGGAGTGCCAGTGGAATATGATCTAGCATGAATTACGTACAGTAAACTCCCGTTGCAAGCATATCATCGGGACAGGGCTCGATGTGCTAATGACGAATATATGCTTATATTGAGAGATAAACAGAAAATCATCAGAAAGTACAGGACATGAGGAAAATAGTGCAGAGGAATGCTAGAGGGTTACAGAAGAAGGCTCGGAGGTGGCGGAAAAGGCTCTGGAGAGCTGTTGGGTGGTTATGGAGGGTTGTTGAGAGGTGAAAAGAAATGTGCTATAGAGTCCCTATTTTCCTTTGAACATGCTGTATTCTTTGGGGAATCTCCGAGGTCTCAATTCACTTCTTCCCTGGCTTTAAGGCACATTGGAAGTAGATTTTGCAACCTTGGTATACCGGTAGTTGGATTTTTGTGATGCGTGTCAGGCATGTACCTATTTCTTATCAATAAGCTTACCTAATTTGGCAGTGGCTTCCAAACATGGCTTAGTACTCTCATGGTAGCCATTTGTGATGATGGATCAAAAAAATATATAAGGATATTTTTACATGGCCTATGTACAGCTAGAGCACTTCGAATAGCATGTCCACAGTCGGTATGGACAACAATTTCTACGCTGACTTTGTATGGCTACTGGCCATGGCATGTCGGCGCATATATGACGTATAGGCACGTACAGATTTTGAAGTGCGATCGCGATCTTATGAACCAAGTATTCCAATATAGGCATCTCCCAGGCCATAGTGAACGTGAGCAAGCTTGAAAGGCTGGAATGCGAGATACAAATATACGCTCACGGCAATGGACAAAAAACAATTATAGGAGTCAATTGCAAAGACAGGAGGCAAATGAGTCGAACTGGAGAGACTGACATGACCCAAAACATTCTGCCACATCACAATCGACTACACCGACGTGAAAACCATCACCCACCCGAAACCTGCATAACCTCGAATCCAAACGTACCAACTCGCTTATCCAAACACTAAATGACCGATAGAGGAACTAAGGAATAACGGAAGCTGCAAAGACAGAAAGTGACCATGGTGGCGCATAATATGAAAGAACACTCAACGACGTGAAGAATAGAAGACACCGTGATTCAAAACTGCATGGTATACGTAGTTACCCACACATGTATACAATAATACCAGAAACCGACACCAATTGCACGGAAGGTCCGAGCGGGCCCAAGGCGGCAGGTAAGTACCTTATGTATACGAAGTGCAGCGTCAACTATACTAGTAGAGCAGAGGGGCAGCTAGATTAGCAACAGAACTGAGATGGACGGAATGAGAGAAGCGAGCAAAAATGTATTACCTAGGGATCATCTGCCTAGCGCTTTACTAGGAGCTTGAAGTCGTCGCGGGTGTTGCTGGGGTAGTGGGCGTAAATCACCGCTGCACCTAATGCCCATGGCTTGTTGTTTGGGTTAATAACCTCATATGTTTTGCAATCAACATCACCTGCATTGTTAGTTACACAAGCCTCGAGTAATGCTTTCAAGGGAGGCGGAGGCTGCGGAACCCCTGCGTTGGGCCACGTGTCCCGCTGTACTGGCGCTAGTGCATTGCGTACTGCGTTACTATTAGTCTGTGCAGTGTCATCGCTGTGGATTTTCATGCCAAAGCCATTGTGCAAGATAATGCTAGTGTAGACAGCATTGAATACGGCCCTACAGAAACGGGACTCAGAAGTAGCGTTAACGCCGACACCGCGGCGGGCGTGGTAGTTGGCATGGTCACCCGTTTGCAACTCAGCGGCTTCCATCAGCAGCGTGATCGGGGCATATGCAACTTCACCTATTAAGTTTGTTGGGCCGTGATAGAAAACCGCCCCTCCCACCCACCTCTTCAGTGCACGTGCCGTGTTACCGACATCCGCAGGCAGATCTTTCCTGAGAAATCCGGGAGCCCTTGGCTCAAACGTCCCAAGTGCGGTCGGGGAGTAGCAGCCAGCCAGCCAAAGGCATTCGTGTACGCCCGCCACAAACAGACCACTTCCAGTGTATCCATTGTCCCCAGGTGTAGGGTTGGGGCTCGCCTGATCCGTAGCCCATGTTGGTAGACAGTTGTCGATCCTGGCAGCGTTGCGATTCAGGCCTGGGTTCAGATGCTTCCGTTTTTGAGGTTTCGCGGATCCGTCGTATAGGTTGTTCCGGTGTTGCTGCCAGGTTGCGTCCGCCCCACGATTCTCCCAACAGTATGCTACTACATTAAACTCTGCCCCAATCGATATCGTAATCGTACCTTCGGCGGCCAATCCGAAATCAAAGGCAATTTGCATTGTCTGGCCCCCCATCTCAACGTAGCCACAGCCCCGGACAGTGCGCCCGCCAATCACTTGCTGTGGATGAATAGGAAATTCTGCGGCTGCGTTGTTGCCAACGTTACCCTTGTAATTGGCAGTCACCCACCCAAATACGCCCTCCACACGACCTGAGATGGTCTGATAGTCTACTTTGTCAGCCTGGGCCAGGTTATAGCTCTGAATAACTGCTTGGACTTGCCCCTCGATTTCGCGCTTGCGGGGGTCGTCGTCCTGGTTCAGAAGCGCACGCATGCCACCAGTTGCGCCGACAAACACCCCTACGTGCTTCCCGGCACCGCCATCGACGGCAATTTTGTATTCAGCGAATGCCAAGAGTGGCTGGAGGTGGTGTTTCACACCAGCCGCTGTGGGCTCTTTAATTGCGGAAATACCTGTTATGGCAAGTGTCAATATTCACGCGGAAATGAAGTGGCCATGGAGGTACGCAGGCATATATAGTATGCTTGCGTGTGGCTAGGAATGACTCGCACCTGTCTTCATCAAGCATTTGCCAGGCGGATCATGGGCTGCTGGGCAGATACCAGCGACACACGGAAAGGCGCCGTCGGCGCTCCCCGCTCCAGCGGGGTTGCCATCGTCCCTGCGGGCACCATAGGAATCATCACTATGGCGGGTACCGTGATAGGCAACCTTATAACCAAGATTGGCTTCTAAACTCGAGCTCGTCTGTTTCGGGACCGAGTTCACATTCAAGTCCTTCCCTTCCACACTCGCCAGCTGTTCCACCTTCTGGACCGATGGGCCATTCTCGTATTCAACCCACTTGTACACGTACACCCGCGAGCCACTGGACCCCGCATCGATGATCACGGCGTCTAGTGCGCATACACGTGGTTTGTTAGTGCACTAGTCTGGTTTACACTTTTCACAATCTTGATCGCCTGTAGGGGAGTGCTTACACATAGCATTCTCATTAGGGACAGCATTGGCTTCGGCATCGGCATCGGCATCGGTCCGTGGCCGTTGACTTGATGAACTGGTGTCTACTACATCTAGATCTGGGAAGCACCCCGCAGCCAATTGTTGACGATAACGTTCATTGGATTTCTTGTCATCCCACACTCCTTGTGGGCAGGCGATGTATACTTCAGAGAAGCCCTTCATCTTCAGATCATTGATCATATCTTCGGCATTGATATAACTATCGCCACCTTCGTTTATGGTGTTATCCAATATGGGTTTGCAATCGTGAGCACGATTTTGAATCACGCAATAGGGCGTGATTAACCATTTGCACTTCGTGTCCTTGTCCGATTGCTGACTGACTAGTACCGGGCTCCGGTTATGACGGACCATCGTCGCTAAATTCGACATGCGCACATTGTCAGTAATCCCGACGCACTCCCAGCTAGGCCGTGATGCATATGAAGGTAGGCGCACCTTCCCAGCGTGGTCTGAAGTCCTCTTTCAATTGCTTCTCAAGCTCTTTAAGGAGCTCCCTCATTAAATTGGATTCGATCCTGGGCTCTGCAATTTCAAGGATCCCCTTGCCGTAGGCATAGCTGACGTTGGGGAGCTTTTTCGTACTATCTTTCGTACTAGGCTGATGAACAATACGGAACCGGTAGCCGTCACGGTAACCGCTGGTATGTACCGCCATGGTAATTTTCTCTGGTAGAGGTTGGTTTTTGTCGGACTCGTCTGGACGAAGATAATACAAAGGAACCGCATCATGCCTGGACTTGTATAGCACGTGTTGCTCTGGGTCACTTGGCCTTTGCTCACTTACAGGCCTTTGGTCGCTTCGCCTTTGGTTGCTTGGATTTTGGTCACCTCGGATGGTAGCGTGTGCAGATTTTAATAGGTCATCAATCACAGTTTGGATTGTGGCATCCTGTAGTTTCTCGTCGAAGATATCTACACCAGGGTGGTGGCACAAGTTAGACCCACAACATGTACTATATAGATCCATCGGCTAGCGCCCAACAGGGTAAATACCGCATGAGAAGGGGCTAGTGTATTCTTTGGCCGAGTCTGCATGATCTGCGCAAGACAACTGTCGAGCGTCGACGTTGAATGGTGATCTGGGCCTAGCCTCCATCAACGATGAAGGTGATTGTTTAGGGGGTACAGATGCAGAAAGCCGATAAGCTATGATCGTGTTCTTGCTCTTGGTGCTGGATAAGACCACGGCATCTATTTACCACACAGGGCATTAGCTTCAATGATCATTGGGTCCATGCGGTGCATGAAGGCCTGCGAGCTCGAGGAAACAAACAGCTTTGGAACTTTCCCAACGTTTCCAACGTTTGGGACATGCTGAACCAGCCAATTATTATATGGGTAGTGGCAGTTGGATATTGAGTCAGGTGTGTAACGGCAGGTCGACCAGAATTGTTGCGGGTTGGGGGCTTGCACGCTTGCTGTCGCCTGGAATGTAAATTTGCAATTGAGAGGGCCATACATGGCAGTATTTATGTCAAACCTGCCATACATCCTTCCAGGCTTGAATACCCACCATCCCAACATTCTCCCTAGCGTAGATGGCACCCCCAGTACTCGACATTCCATCCGTGGATAGCTGTGTACATGTTTGGCGTGCAACGGTACGACGCTTCCAGGAATCATCTCACATCCTGTGAACTATAATCTTCAGCTGAAAAAAACAACGCCAATCTGAGCAATATCTGATCGCTAAAAATACTTCACGCAGCTTCGTATTCAATTAATAACTCATATTACGCCCTATTATCCTGCGTAGCTATGTGGCATATAGTCATCACAATGATCTCTATCTGTAAAACGCATCTCAATCATATATGGGAGGAGCAAAATACCTGATGTAGACTCCGTATTCGATACACAGTGCATTCATCTCATTATCCCGCCATTATCGCTATTACGTCGAAACGATACCATTCAGAGCAGTGATCAACATCTGGAAAAACAAATTCAAATCATGTTTGGGTAGAGCGAGCATCGAGTAACTGCGCGGCAAGTGCATGTGATCTAAACATATGCATTAAGACCCACTTGGACCAGATACCAGCTATGTCGACATCCCGATGGTTCAACTGTACTACCTACCATACAGGATACATGTACGCCCTGAGGACGATAACCTAGGTGATCTCATTGCAGTAGCCTTCCGCCTCACGGCACAGAGGCCAGAGGAGCTTTCCGGATCGATCCTGTGGAGACTGGGAGGACAACTCCACACCCGTGATTACTAGTAGGAGCCTCCAACTCATGGACACCTTCTTTAGTTACCTTTTCCGTCAGTTAATATAGGCACATCTACCTGTACATACATAGCAGCGCGGGAGGTGCGATTAACTGTCCCCTCCCGTGTCAAATCCCCCACCATAGCCACATGAAGGGATTGCATGTATATAAAAATTACAAAAAGAATAGCTTCTTTGGTTCGAATCAGTGCTAAACCTGGCACAGGGAGCTCCTCTATGATATGATAGTCGTGTATATACCAAGCTTGAGGCCACGGTTAACATGTACAGGGAACAGCTTGATATCTGCATCTCCTGCAGCTGGGTATCGGTAAGGAGCTACATAGAAAATGAGCGAGCGGGCCGAGAGACCACCTTCATGGCCAGTCTGCGCTAGGCAGGATAGAAAGCACGCCATGCACGGTGACAAGAGCAGACTCAGGGCCCTATCAAACGCCAGGTGAGATACCATCACATAGGTTAGTCCAGGGTTGAGATGAGGGAAACTGGACTAGCTGAACAAGCCTAAGGTACCTTATCGATATCTGCATACACCTGGATGACAACGGGCAGGGGCTCTAGCTCCTGGGCAGACCCCAGAGGTTGTCTGCACTGCAACTACCACATAGGGGACGGATACCACATCACCCAGCCTACATAGCAATCGCAATTGCAACCAGGAGAGAACTCTGGTGCCAGGGAGGAGCTTGACAACCTGGTGTGCATGCGCATATTGAACCCCCATGATGGGACCACATGTGTGCAATGAGTTTTTTTAAAAAGAAAATAAACGCGGACAGACAGCTCACGCAGACTTCGTATTCGATGCACAGCGCATCTGTCTCATTATCGTGCTGGATAGGGCCTCGATCAGTATCGTCGTCATTGCAAAACCCTACACCTAGAAAAAAAACAAGGGCATACAAAATCCAACCGCTGGGAACACTTCATGCAGACTTCGTATTCGATGCACAGTGCCTGGTACATTACGTACAGTATACAGTTTGCTGCTGAATGGGCCCACTTCTCCGCATAGTCGTTATATATACATACAATACTAAATCTAGATCAAGACATGCGAAATACAATGGCAATTGGCGACAATTGCAAATTAAAGCGAAATTCAATCGATATCACTAGAAATATTAATAGTTCACTAAAACTACATGTATACGTAGAGTACATTCGTATTCTCAGCAGGTACATCGACAATAGAAATTTATGTTCATACCCTAGTAGGATTACCTTGCGGAATTCGAACTCTGGTGGCCTCAAAACAGTATTGCACACCTGGGGGAGCGCCCAGGGTATAGGAATTCGCAAAGACATTGACGTCCACACAATAGTAAATCCAATTAATATTGGTGCTAGCTGGCACTAGCGTAAGTTACTTCACATGGACAGTCTCGCACAAGACGTTCTTGGCAGCTCAGTTCTTGGCATGGACCTTTGGTATGCACAGTGAGCAGGTTCGCAATGGTGCGAGACTGGCGTGTATGAGTGGATTTCTATCAATTTGCATTGTGCAAGGACGGCTTGACGTTGACGTCAGGAATGAACATCGGTCTCGATCGGTGTGCGGAATGCCTACCTACCAGTGCGGCTCTAGATCTACCAGGCAGTGCGGCTCTAGTCTCACGGTGCGGCTCTGCGGTGGGTGTCAACAAAGAGCGTCGATCGCGACAGGGATCGGCAGTACTACTGTACTATGCATAAGGATCGGCTGCACTGTATCCGTACATGTGCGTTAGACATTCTGTTGACCTATTGACTGCGTACCATATATATGACTATGGATAGATGCATGGTATCTAAATGACTTATATAGTGTAGAAATTGCAACTTTCATGATATTTTGCGCCCACCATTGATCCCTGTCGCCCATATGCATGTTACTCACTCTCCTCTAGGTATCCGTAGTATGTAGAGTACATACCACCAATACTTACTCTGGATCTCAGCTCAGCTTGCTTCCCATACCGATCAATTTCCAAACTATCACAAACGGAGAAAAGGTTTGAAATAGGGAGGTTCACAACAAAAGTCTTTTCCACCTGCCTATTTGGAAATAATAGATACTGTATATGCGGACTGTGCCTTGGCATATGCATATGCATGCCATAAACTACGCCGAATACACCTTTTTCAGTTCAACATCTCTATGCAGGGTACCTACCATTGGCTGCCCCCATATGACCGGCCACCTAGGTACAGTCACATTCAGATGTACAGTCTGTGGACAAAAGTCTTGGTAAAATAGTGAAACCACAGCCAAAATGGCCAAAAGTGCCCTTCGTAGACACCTGCATAATGGCACTCATCTTATGAATTCACGGTCGGTTTTTTGAATATAGTTTGAGCTTGATACGGAGTCTCTAATTCCTGGCTTAGAGGTCTGTAGCATCCCTCCAACTGCTCTGGTAAATTTTGGAAGTCCTCGAAAACCGAAACCTTCAAAACAGGCGCTATTCCCCATACAGTTTAGCGCTTTTTCTGCGATTTTGGAAATGGCCTCAATTCTACCGACAACTATGCCTCTCCACGGCATTTCACCTAGCTACAAAAATCAGAGAAGGGACAATCTGGTTTCCTCTTAAATCTACAATCTTTTCCATGTGATTAACTTACAAACTCGGTTTTTAACATTTTTTGCATGACGGTCACTTTTAGTGTGATTTCGCATTTTACCAAGACTTATGTCCACTGTCTGTACTTAGGGACCTAGCATACTCGGCTACTTGCATTTCTCATATAAAAACGTATAGACAAAAAAAAAAAAAAAAGTAGTCTCCAGTCGAACGTCACGTGGTATAATCTTGTCATTGCTATTGGGAAACCAACAGGAAAAGTAATTGGGTATGAAAGGAGAGATCTAGGTATTAAATCAAGATGCAAATTCTATCTTACAATTATTCATATCGTACTTGTAGTCTCATTCATACGGAACCAAGTAATCTTGTATTTAATTGTTATGGATAGAGGCTCTGAAGCAATGGGGTTGGTTTGGTATAGGTAGAGGTATAATGGGAAGTAGTATCCTATTACCCTATTAGGCGAGCCTCGGTCTCGTGAAAGCAGCTGTGAGAGATTCAGGGCACTACACACATACTTAATTTACAAAATGAACAATTTCAGATTCCCTCTTGTCGGACAGGATAATAATGGACAGCTAGTTTTTGCGGGTACTGACTGGAGATGGACAGGACAGCATGCATTTTCGCACAGAAGGCTCACGCCAGCGCTAACATAGGTAAAGTATGTGGGGAGAATTGGCTGTATGCCTAATTTCACTGTCACTTATGTACCGGTAGGACCCTAGTACTCGTAGCATGCTCTACATATATTATTTTTGCGATGTAAACTGAATTATCCGAAGGGGAAGGGGGGCTGAAACAGATATTAGCCCAATTGCTACCTAATCTGGTTAGGTACCCTGGACTAGTACTCTAATCAGAGCCTCCTACTTACCCGCCAGACATCAAAAAAATCCCAACGCAAGGCACTGACTGCCACGTGGCGAATAGGTACTACTAGTACTTCAACTAATAGCCCTGTATGTACCTGGCAACGGCAATATATACATGACCTTTGGCAGGCTATTTAGTGAATGGTTTCTTAAGTGTTGCGGATCAGGGTAACTCATGACATCGGAGTAATACCCCCAGCGAGTATTACATAAATGCGAATAGCGGCTCTATAGTCCAAAAAAAGAAGGCGGCTGTAATTCAATTTGCCAAAAATATAACACAAACAAACCGCTCGGGAGGGTTACAAATATTTCCGGGGGGACTAGGAGGGGGTGCTATTTCTGACTATACAATTGTTTCTGAAAATGACATCAAGGCTTTATAAACATTGGGCGTCTTATATATCCACCCCCACCCCACCCCCCGCCTCAGGCCTTTCGGTACTTTGAAATGATGTATCTAGTAAAAGACCTCATCTGAGTGTAGGTAGTCAGTCTAGTTGATCTTAACCAGATCTGCAAATTGCGTGCATAAATTAAGACCGAAAGTGAAAGAAAAAAAAGATTTCTAGAAACTCGATGGCCATCGCCGAAAAGTAACCCCCAGGAGCCGTGATCAATAATTGGCATTGCGGACCTAACACCATGCTCCACAATTCCAGACGCCTATACCGGAAATGACTTGGCAATTACCCTGAGTTCCTGTTACCCTGAGGTATAGAATTGGGTACATATCACGAGAAAGGGTAACTAGGCCAAGGGCTCAAGAGACATTGGTGAAGATGTAAAAAATTGCATCGCAGAAATGTGAGTCCTATGCGGGTCTACAAGTCGAAACTAACCAAGGAGAATTTTATAGCAGGACTAGATTAATGGTAATTGAGTTATTATCAGACATGCTGATGCTTTCTCAAACATATTATAATATTAACTGTAAGGACACGCTTGCTCTACAGGCGGAACCCCCTCTCCTTCCAAAGCACACAATAAAACCAAAACAAATAAAGACAGATCACATTCCACTCACCTCACGCCCTGCCACTATCCAAAACACCATCTACCATAACTCACACCTTGGCTTCTTTGTCGGGCAGTTGAAAGCCTCCAAGAAAGCTGGTGCATTGGCTGTAGTTCCCAAAACTCTCGCCCACGCAGGGCTATGAGGATCAGTTCTGACTCTATCAACTGCTGCCTCCTTTCTAATCTTACTACACCAAGTACGTCCATACGACACAAAGAACAACTGTTCCTTTGTCAATCGGCCCTGAATACCTGGGAGTTCTGGATTAGGGTTTTGTGCATCTCGCTTCTTCCATGCGGAGAATGCGGCGTTGAGACCCCCCGCGTCAGCAATATTCTCACCAAGAGTAAGCTTTCCGTTGACGTGGATCCTCTCGCCGTTTGGTGCGTCAATGGCGAATTCAGAGTATTGTTGCACGAAGCACTGTGCTCGCTTCTCAAACTCATCGACGGTCCCTTGGGGCCACCAGTCGGTGAGGTTACCATTGATGTCATAGTGTCGACCGGTTGAGTCGAAGGCGTGGGAGAGCTCGTGGCCGGCGACGGCAGCAAAGGCACCATAGGAAATGTACTCTGGTACATCGAGGGAGAAGATTGGGAATTGCATAATACCAGCGGGGAACACAATTTCGTTTCCGGGAGGGTTGTAGTATGCGTTCACTGTGGAGGGAGTCATATCCCATTCGGCATGGTCGGTGGGCTTAGAAAGCTTCTCCCAGGCTTTGCGGTTCAATGTCTTGGTCACGGAGAGGGCGTTTTCAAAAAATGTGCCCGCTGAGATAGTCACACCTGCATAATATTCATGGAGGGATGCGGGGGAGGTGATGTTGGGAGATTGGTCTGGGTAGCCGATCTTCTGGGTAATTTTGTGGACCTTCTGAATGGCGAGTTTGGCGGCTTCAGAGTCGAACCAGTCTAGCTTTCCCAGGGTCTCGGAGAATTGATCCTTGATGTCGTAGATGATTCGGTCACCAAAAGCCTTGGCTTCCTCACTGAAGGCCTTGTCGATGAAAAAGCGCCCAAGGATCCAGCCAAGGTCCTGGTCCATAGTACGAACACAGGTCCTCCACCGTTCTGGTTGGGCTTTTGTGCCCTGTAGCATGTCCTTGAGCTCAACAATCGGGGTGACAGAACCCTGGTCAACCTTGCTGGAGAGAGCATACACGAGCTTCCAGACGAAATATGCCTGCACAAAATCTCTCGGAGTATCTTTAATGATGGCATTGACCTTTTCAATGTACTCTGGCGAGGTTACAATGAGCCTAGAGGGAGTGTAGTTTGGCGAGAAACGATCAATAATAGCTTCAACGTCAATTACTGGAGAGAGGGCCTTGACTTCAGCGAGCGTGCGTGGGTTATAGTAGTGCTAATTTATGCACCTCATCAGTAGTGTTTGAATAACTCTTGCCTTGATTTGGCGAAATTCTGACTTACCAATGGGTCGTTTGCATCTTCTTCATCCATCGAGATCATGGAGAGTTTCTTCTCCAATGCAACAACACCCTCCGAAAGGGATCCAGCAGAGATATCTAGACGCTCCTTCTGGGCGATGATTTTAAACATCGCACTAATGGTGGAGGTGTACTTCGCAACAACCTTGCTGTCCTTGTACTCTTCCTTTGATCGTAGCCCAATTCGCCTGGGGCCTTGTAGAGAAAGGACTTGATTGTCTGGATCCTTGTCATCGGCCTAAAAATAGCAAGATAAGCTACAGGGTCATATTAACAACCAGGGACAGAGACGGGGTCCTACGGAAATTCCAAAATCGATAAACCCAGCAATCCCAAGCTCTTGAAGGTATGCAATGGCATCAGTCACACCTTCCGTGGAGCTCTCGGGTTTCTTTGGTTTCTCCTTTGCCTCAGAAGACTCAGCCAGTGGATAGATGCCCTTTAGCTCATTGACGAGCTTCAACAGAGGCTCCAACCCTCGTTGAGCAAGGAGGCCCTCATTCATACAGGCAGTGTAGCCATCTCTGAGCTTGTTGAAGTTGACTTTGTCGAGGCTGGCAATAGAGCTGCCAGCTGATGGAGAGAAGCTGGATTGACCAATAGTCGCCGAGTATTCGCTTTCCAACACATGGCGCAAGATCGCAGTGGATCTTTCGTCAATCAGGCTCAGCTCATTCAATTCTATGAGGCAAAAGTTTAGCTTATAGTGCTGAATAGGAAGTTCGGTAATAACCTCGCTGATCTGCCCGCAGGTCATGCTGGCTCTTCCATCCACCACAGATGAATTCCTCGAAATTATCGCAAGGCTCAACCTTGCTGTCGGTGCTGAGAGAATCGAGAATGGATGCAGCTGCATGGACACAGGCGGGTGTCATACATAAAGCGGCGGCCTTCTTGTCTATTGGGGTTGTCACGGTAGTTAGCTAAAGCAAGCCACCCACAGGTATCGTAGCACATAGAACATCGTCCTTACTTGTCAAAACAACGGCACCGAATACAACAATGCTGATAGCGACGAGCATGGCGGCAGAGGCAAGAATGCCATTCTTAGCAATACACTGCTTCACCTTCGCAACATGGCTGTGTGATCTCTTCGTGGCACCGTTGGAAACTGAGTCTGCCTCGTCGCACGTGGAAAGCAGCGGCTCGCGCTCCTCACCGGGCTGAACCATTTCGGCTCTGGAGCGGCGGCACTAGAACGCCGACTCTAGATAATAAGTAAGAAAACGAGTGTGCCTATTGGAATAGTACTATACTACTAGGATGGATAGCTTGGGGTCGGTTGGTCGTGACGCTGGGAGGGGGGCAGTTGGCGTAATGGGACCTCTCCACAAGTATTCCGCACACAGGGGCGGCGATGTGTCACTTTTATACTGTACGTCGTCTCACTCTGTACTTACCGGCTGTACTCTCAGCGGCTGTTCGACTGCACCACTCTGCTCGGGCCCTGGCCGCATGGAATTTCCGGGCTGCGCGGTTGCCGCCAAGCGTCCCGAAACGCGGCGTTGGCGTTGCATCGCAACTCATCTGGTATGCTCACGTGACTCACCTCTCAATCTTGCACAATACACAAAGAAAAAAACAAAGGGACCACGCCCTGGAGACACAACAATGTCCACCGCAAGTAACCCCCCCCACACAGACACATCGCGACGCACCGACTGAATTGGCAGCGAGAAGAATTGAAGGGACGCACACGCCCTAGCCTGCATTCCGCTCCGCTGACTCGCTTTCCATCTGTCCTGCTGGTGTATCCGCTCCTCCCTACAACACCCGTCCCCATATGAATTCCTATACGGCAGTCCTGCGACCAGTCGTCCATGCTCTCCCAATCAAGCCCCACCGAATACGATAATGCATCTGCGTCTGCATCTTGCTCCTACTCTAAAGAAGGTATATTACGCCCCCTGCACCGAACTGCTTGCTTTCCTCCAGCTTACAACAACCAATGTGATGTGTCATAGACTTACAAACTATATATGATATCATATGCCTCGCTACGATTGTCCCAAGCGATTATGCCTTCCGATACATATGGCGCGCTTACGAGACGGTTTTGCTGTACAAAGATATCGACCCTGCTCACGACAGCAAGTACTTTCGCGTACTCATAAATCTCGGAGGAGGAGGTAGCCTGCTGGATAAGTTCAAAATCTTCTTAAGGGTATGCCTGATCAAAGACCTTGTTGAGTGGCTTTGCTCACGGTGGTTTAGGACAATGGCTTCGATCCGTCGACCATCGAACATCTGAACCCTCCAGACGCCAGGCTGGTTAGCTTATATACCCGGTCGCGATACCTTGAGGCAAAGGACAGGCGTGACCGTACAACCAGCACATCTTCTAGCAGCCCTGGGGATGGCGATGGTGATACTGGCGACTACACGAACAGGTCTGATATTTCCCGCAACCAGCGCAAGGGATATAATTCTACGCGGCGTCAGGAGAGAAGGGGGACTCGGGAGTTGGAACAGGAGCAGCCTGCATCCCGGGGACTGAGGAGATCAAATCTCAACAAGGCCAGCCTCTCCTATACAAGCCCTCTCAGTCGCCTAACCACCCCGCACGATGATTCCTCTGGATCACAAGATTCACGCTGGACCAATTCCGAAAATAGGACAACATCGTCCGAGGAACACGTGCGGCTTGAGGGCGATCCGGAACTTGTTAGGAAGATTGCTCTGTCCCGAAAGTACTTTCGCTTATGGCAGCACCGAGTTGTGGAGCAAGCTAAGCATCACAGAGAGCTAGAACAGATAGCAACAGCACACGACAACAAAGTACTCGGCCGTGCAGCTCTGACTGAATGGCTATTTCTGACCAAAGAACACCAAACTGAGCACGCTCGCAATATCTACCTTGTAGGGGCTGCATTCAGTACATGGGCTCACAAGACTGCTGCGATCATTAATCGGAGCAATGAAATGCGTCAGCGTATCATGGCGAGGAAATACTTTAACACATGGCGGTCAATTGTCTTGGAAAATGATGCCAAGATACGGCGGTTTCAGCTCATGTGTGCAGTTTATCGATGGCGGATGGCATTATTCAGGCGCAGGCAAGCTGAGGAGCATGCAGCCCAAGTCTATGAGGTGAATCTTGCTAATAGATTTCGGAAAGTCTGGTGGTATCGAGCTTGTGAAGCAGTCGCACCAGGACTGCACAACAATTTCCTTATACACGAGGCCCTCTCGACATGGCATCAGCAGACTTCTGCCGTAGTTCATAATTATTTAGTTGCGGAGCGACTGAACAAGACCCGACTAGCGAACCGTGTTTTCCAGCACTGGCTGGAGCGGACAGATGATTACCTGGATATGGAAGAGAATGCGATTGACCACCGTGACTGGTCTGTCGCTCGCAGGCATCTCGATATATGGCGCCGGCAAACAGAATACGCCCCTGCTGTGGCTCACATGGCTGGCCGTATCAACCGAAGATTGGCTACTAACTTTCTGGCTAACTGCCGCCTCCATTCTAGGCAGTCCCTAGCAGCAGCAGCCTTTCTTAAGGCAAATACCTTCAAGCATACATTGAAAACATGGGAGCTGCATCTAAGGCATAATTTCCTGGTGGCGCAGCAAGAAAGGAGGATACTTGTTGATACACTTTACTCCTGGGTCTTACAAACTCGCTATCAGATTTTCACTAGGAATGTCAAGAACTGGCTTCTAGCAAAGAATGCTCTGTTCACCTGGCGCCAGCAGACAAGGAGGATCCTCAGGGGCCGCCGCAATAATAATCAGAATGCCATATACTTACTCAAACGCCAGCTCCTTTTAAAGTTCTTCCATACATGGCGTAATCGACTCGCAGAGGAAGCAACTCGGGAGGCTAAGGCGGTTAGTCACCACGCTGTCTTAGCCGGCAAGGCATTGCGAGTATGGACTGCACGGGTACGGGACCTAAACATCCTTCAGAGCTGGGTTGAGCCAGCTCGCAGGTACCTGCTTATGCGCCATCACTTGCGCCTCTGGCGTGACGCACTACAAAATGCAAAGCGTACGAAGATGAAAAGTGCATATAAACAGTTTTACCGTTACCGGAGACGTAGCCTTCTGGCCTCAATTATGAATCACTGGTATTCTCGAACGCAGACTAGACGTGCTATGATGCTATCTGCTGAGGACTTTAATTCCTCCCGCATTGCCCTGATAGCCCAACGCGCATTAGAGATTTGGCGCGAGAGGCTCGCTCATGTGGATGAACTGAACCAAGCCCAACAGTCCTGGAATAACCCACCCCTCTTAAACTCGGCTCTTGCTAAATGGCTGTTGTACTTGGAGCATCTTGCGAACATGAGAGAACTTGCAGAGACATATCATAATGAGCGTCTCATTTCCACTGCAGCGACATTGTTTAGGAGATGGCAGACGAAGGTATTCGTTTTAAGGACAAAAGAGACGACAGCTGAGTTATTGGGCGAAAGGATTGAGAAAAGGAGATTGGTGGGCTTGTTAAGGCACTGGGTAGAAAGAGCGAAGTCGAAGGAAGGGATGAGGAGATTTGAGGAACGGTTAGACGAGGACGAGGATAAAGAGGGGCATAATCCGGCTGGGGGAGTTTCTCAAAGTGGACAATCAACACATTGGTTGAAACGCGCGCGACTTCAACAACATGGGTCCAATGATTCCTTGGGTATGGGTGACATCTCGCCTACCCCAACACCGCATTCATTCCAACATTCGAACCCTCTCCCCTCTGGTCCACCAACTACCCCATTTCGGTCATCTCGACATGGCCAACCCCAAGGGGATCTTATAGACCTCCAACCCCCGTCCCCCGGAGCCAGCCAGTCATCGCGCCTGAGACCACTTCGTTCTCCAGCTCACTCTCCCTCACGATCTCGGCGGGGGCGCACGCAACCAACACCACATACCCCATTCATGAGCTCCATTCCACCCCTTCAACCGAATGTCCGATCTTCCCTATTCGGCTCGACCCCAGCGCACGCCAGGCCGCAAAAGCCACTTCAGACACCCAGAGAGCGTGCTGCAAGGGCCAGCCAGGTGCTTTTCAAAACGACACCTGCACCGTTTAAGTTTCGGGGCCCTATGCAAACAGCTGAGGGATCACAGACTCAGGCACGTACTGCACAGGGAGGCATGACAGCACCACCCCGAACACCATCACCACCCCCTCGTGTATCAACACCAGAAGGTGGTGTCCCGCTTCATGTGGAGGAATTTGCCACCCCCCAACACCAAGCTTCCTCAACCCCACGCTCCCCTCTCGTGTTGTGGGGGGGTTTGCTTGGTAGTGCGGCTGGATTGAACACAGCACGCTCCGTTCGGTTTACAGGGTTAACGCCTGCCAGAAATATAGGCCTTAACAGATCAATATTCGGACAACAGAATCCTTCCAACACTAGGAGTCAGGACAAGGGGAAGGAGAAGGAGGTTTCACCGCCTGAGTAGTTTACGAGCATATTTTGCGGAGTAAGGGGTTGTAACAGGACTTTGTTTGAGTATCTATCAGCGATTGTTTGTATGGGTGTCTCATCATGGGGGGTTATGTTTTCTGCCTTTACGGAGCGTTTAAGTAATGTTAGATACCACACTTTGGTTTTTGTTTATGTCTGACGACCCTGGATTGAGCGGGCGGAAATTTGGAGCGTTTGGAGTTTTGTTTGGGTTGAGAGCGATATGTGATATGTATGTTTAGGTGGGTACATGTCTTGGAAAATCCTTCCCCACTATATATTTTAATATACAACAGGATTTGAACTTGCCAATGGAATGATCTACTAGTCAATAAGCCCTAAACCAGTACATAGTGGAGATAGTAATAATAGCATATTAAGTTCGAAAAGTTATTGTGCCCACAACGAAAGAGAATACCACTCAGCAACAATGTATGAGTTGCAGCTTCAGTGGGTCTCTGGACACCTGCAGAAAATTGGGGTTTTTAGAACAATGAAAACGAATGGTTCTTGATCCCAATTACCTGCCATAGTTTCCCAGTGGACGCCCGGATCTATGATGAGGAGATGCCTTCTCTCAGAAATCATAGGCCTGATCATAATGTAAATGGTGGTCATACAGGTTTTGACCAGGACTACACCAGAACCCAGTTCGCACCACTAGTACTCTGCTTTATACTAGGAAGAGAATTCTAATTTTCCATTAGTATAATATAAAAAGCTACAAACCAATTTCCTTCCTCCTGGGTGAGTGATTATTTATGATTGAAAGCTGGCCAGTTTTGCCCTAATGTCCGGAGACTAATGAAGCCTTGCTGTAGGTATTGAAGAGATAATGTATACACTACCTAAAGCCCCTAGGTGGGTATTCCCTTATGAACTAATCAAGAATACAAACACACTATACCTAATTTTGGGGTGGTTTGTGAATGCGTAGGAGTGTGAAATAATAGTTACCCTGAACAGTAAAAACCTTAAATTTACTTTGTCAGTTCAGGGTAACTACCACACGCTTAGAAGATGCGAGTCTGTCTGCCCCCACTAATGAGTGCCTCCTGGCAGTACAGTACCCGGTATATTACGATACCGGCTAACCCTGATAGCGTATTAACAGTAAAGTAGCCCCGAACCGTGTCTGTCACTCTTTGGATGTCGTTTTTTACGATAATGCCAAGAAGGTGCTGAAAAGCAGAAGTCATGTGATTAAAATTAGTCACTGGCAGCCTCATCGGATAGCCCCATTGAGGGTCTTGGCATGTGACTCACAGCGTCCGACGGTATAACTGGTCAGCTACTAACCTGACAAGGTTAACTTTCTATGCATGGGATATTATCGCATTTGCTCGTAAATTATTGATATTTTGCCCGCCTCATAGCCTAAGGCTCCCTTCGGGGGAAAGGCGTACAGACTCCAAAAAATATTGATATTTTGACTGTCACACCTAGCCGACTGGTTGTACCTGTACTCCGTACAGTCAGGTTGTAAATTGATCTGACAGGCGTTTTGCCAAGAACCTGGCGGCAGTATGAAATTGTATTACAACCTGGTACCTTACTCCAGGGCTTGCACGGCCCCATGACCACCCCTGGTGGCGTTGGCGGAAGAAACCCTAGGTTTCAAACTAGGAAGAGTACAGCTTGACGTTGATATCACCCCCAGGAGTGAAAGTCCGTCCATACACCGAGGGGCTTGGCATAGCATGTTTGAAGGCTGCAAAGGCGGGATGGAATTCAAACATGAATTATAAAGAGTCACTGGTTGATAAGACATCTTGGAGGCGGGAAGTGTTGAGTCAGGAGATATATATGGGAAGTGTAGTGTATACAACCAAGAGCAGGGATTAATAAACCCCCGAAGATATGCCTATATCCTATGGTTTGGATCATCAGGAAACAATGAAGTGTGCCAGGGGGGTTTGACCAGCCACGGTCCTCAATAAGTGGCTCCCCATCAGAACAGTTATCACGGGCCCTTTCCAGAACGTGCATACAGGTTTGCAGTTGTGTTGTTTAGATGGGGGGGGGGGGCGGGGCACTATATGCATACCTCACAACAGTACAACGTTAGAGGTAGTGTAGGTACCCGCTTCCACACCTGAGAGCCGATAATAATGACAGATATTGCAACCTACGTCCCTGCCACTGCCCGGGATGAGACGAGAACAGTTTACGACTCTGTCCAATTGTCGGCTGATAATTGTCCCCACCCTCCTATCATGACTCAAGTATGCGCTAGACCTACTTGGGCAGTCAATTATACTGACTGCTACGTATGGTCTAGTGGCAGCAGCATCTCATCCTCCAAAAGAGCCTAGTCTGAATCATACTTTGATCACAGGACTGAGCATCTCACCATACTATCTTTGACCTTAGTCTTGTGCCCTTTGAACTCCAGTTAGGTATAGTCTCGTTATTATCTATAGTAGCTTTAGATTGAAATTATCACCGCCTCAGATATGTTTAGTAATGATATATCACTTCGTCTCATATATCACTTTACGCTAAGATTAGATAGATAAGGAATGCAATAACATGTGATCTCGTGATAACACATGTGCCAACCACGTCAATGATAGACTTGATTGGCACAGCCCTTTTCCAACGCGTCAGTGACTCTGTTGCAGACTCTGTGTGTATATCCATCATATTCTTAAAATCATTGAGTATGTACGTATGTATGTATGTGTATGTAGTTCAGAACTGAAGAACATACATAGTTAGTAGGATGAATGTAACATTTGACCCATGCCCCCCCAAATCACGCATCCAACTTTACCTGCAAATACCACTACGAGAGAGCTCTCACAATTAAGCAGGAACATAGCCGTAGTGTATATTCCCCTCGTGAGAGACCTTGTATGTGTAAAGCCCTATAGCCTATATCAGTTGAGTTCCCATGGCATATGTAAATATACACGAAACCATGGAAATCCTTGGCCCAGACCGTATACAGTAGGGGATGGTCGACTGTAGCGTGGCAATACTGCAATGCTGCATGCTGCATGCCGGCAGATTCCTATGATTCCATGTCAAAGGCCTTCGGGGTCCACACTAATATCTGAGCCCCCACCAGAATGTCAGTATGTCATGTGAGAATTTGCCATCTCTTCTGCCCATAATTTGGATGACTGTGGCCTAATATATATACAGTATATATATTACTGTTCAGAGATGGGAGTGATGACAAACAGCTGCGTGGGGGTATTTTTTTTTTTGAGTCTATACGCCTTTCCCCCAAAGGGAGATGAGGCAGCCCCGTTCCCGCACCTTTAAAGACACACGGAACAACATGCTGCATTTTTTTTTTGAATTCTATATGTCTATGGTATGAGACGGCTCCGTTCCCGCCCTTTGAAGGTTTGGGTTTGCGCACGGAACAACATGCCGCACCAAGGAAACCCGAACAACTCCTACATACACTGTGCTTGACCCAAATCATGCTGTTGAGTCTTATACGTCTTTCCTCCGAAGGGAGCCTTAGGCTATGAGGCGAACATGTTGCATTATGCTGGGGGTGTGGGGGCATTATGCAGGACTGGGGCCATGCACTGATAACCCTAAATGATAAACTCTTATTTGCAAACCAAAAGTCTCAATCTGGCAACCTGGACCCGAGATTGAATAATCCAGATGACCTCCAGATCCAACAACACTTCCAGATCCGAGTGCTTGCTGTTGCGGAATGAAAATGACAGTGCCGGCGCTGTGCATCATCGTACTGCCTTCCCCATACCTTAATCAAGTTGCACGACCCCTCCAATCCCACACCTATATAAATCTCTTGGTCTCGGGATGCGAGCGTAGCTCAGCTGGTCGGATCGGATGTCTCATAACCCATCCTCGTGCAACCAGACTACGGTACCATCTGAGCCTTCAATCAAATTGCTTCCTTAGCCTAGAGTCGGGTTGAAAGCCTGCAAGCTCGGGGAATTGCATCATGGTGTCTCATAGCTATTGCAAATGCAACAGGCCCGAGCTTCATTGTACCTTGCCTCAGTGCATATGCGTAGTGTAATATAATGTAAACCAAACCGACCCCTGCGTTTTCGTAGTTAGTAGAAACTGCGTTATAACATTTGAATAAGGTTTGAGTTGAGCTCAGGCCTGGCTGCGGAATTGAGTTCGAGTCAATTGCAGATAATGCAGCAGCAAGTGGGGCCAAAAGAAATAAGAAGGTTTTTTTTTTTCTCTCTTCTCTTCATTTCCTCAAGAGCCATTTTTCGCAAAGTGTTCATTTTTGCGGAGGTGAGACATGTGAGACATGCCGTGGTGAGTTTTTCTTCTGCGCTGAGGATGGGTTCTGCTCATCGTCGTCGTCGAGCTGGATATGTCGTGCATATGGTAAGTGGCGGAATGTATGGAAATCAGATAACGACCAAAATCAAGCCTCGAGAATCGTTACCCACGAAGTTAGCGGTCGTAATCGACGAGAGCCGCCATCAATTAGGTACAGCACTTCTTAGTAGACGTGTCTGATATTGAACTCGATTTATTACTGTACGTAACCAATAAATGTCTTCCCGGGCCACGACCGGTGAGCTCAGCACAAGCAGACCAATGGGGATGCGACTCGCTGCAATCGCTATCAGAAACGGTATAATCAAAATCGGTGGATACACATATATTGAAAGCCAAAAATCTGTAACGAGGGTTGACGTGCATATGATATACCGGCAATACTGCATCCCAAGAATCGAGAGACCCATGATGCGTTGACCAGCTTTGATTCATTAATGCGCGCCACCCCTCGAATCGGAGCGATTAAAGAGTTGTAGCACGAGCTAACCAGACTAGCACGAACTCTATGATGCCGAAGGTGCTGGCTGGTAACGAAGTTTGTCATAGTCTGGAGCTTGTCAAGGGAAACCCTACAATACGATCATAAATTAGACTCCAATGGCAATGGGGAAGTGTATCACCACGAGAGACATTCCCGCCATGTATATTTAGGTCCCACCGAGGTATTCCTCTCTAAGGGTGAGAAGGTGCTTCCGAGCCTTTTCCCTCCAAACCCCGCAAACGAACAGACATCTCACCTTAACTCATCACGGTCACAAGTCATGCCATCCGTCCGCGCTCTGTACTTCCCTCGCCTCGATGATAGTTCCCGGCAAAGCCCACCTCCCCGCCTCGTCCGGTTAGAGGTGGTTCTGGAAAATCGAACCTGGCATGCATCTGTTGAGAAGTTTTTCAGTTCTAGTGAGGTTGAAAACTTCATCATAGATGGGCCTTGTTTGGAATTCGCGGATCGCCATAAACCTTGCAATTTTTGTGGTGAAAAGCAAAGCGATTGTTCATGTTCCCCGCTGAGCGATGTACCAAACAATATGTGGGGGGATCAATTAACACAAGAGTCTTCGGAGAGTTCATACATGATGACCTTTGCTGCTGTTTCTACCTCTGATTGTGGCGACGAGGAGCCATTGTTGGATAGAGATTGTGATTCACAATCTGAGGAGGATTGCTGGACACGGGACTTCCTATTCCTTAAGCTCAATGGAGGATTCCCAATTGACATCGGCAGTTCGGTGTCAGGATATGGAAATCCAGGCTCAACATATGCCACTATGACGGGGGATATTGCACATCTGCAAAAATTCTTTGCCAAATTGGTACGGGATAAAAACCTTGTCAAGAGGAGGTTTACTCCAGGTTTCCAAGCAGAATTGAACGTTGGGCACAAGTCAACTCATTTCATACGGAGTATCGACGACGATCTTGAACGCCATATCGAGAGCATGAAACTTGACAACTTCAAAATGCCAATGAAACCGAAGGTGTACGGTCCTCCAATTCGAAGAACACAGTCAACAGGTCTCAAGCCTCACCTAGTTCGCCAGCCGTTTCCGAGTGCACGAAGATTTCGAAGTAATTCTCCAGCCGTGAAATCTATCGAACGTCCTACACACACAGTCCGGCCAACCACAACCCCTCTAAGAGCAGCCCAACGGCGTCTTCGTATCTCCAAGAAATACAAATCAGTCTCCAATGCGAAAGCTGCGGAGGCCCAAGATGGTGGGGCATGTGTTGGTGCCACTCGCAGGAGCTGGTTACAGTTTGCATAGTTTTATTATCTAGTTTATCTCACCTGGTGTTGAGGCTTGGAACTGCTGCACATTTTTGGGTTTCTTTGGTAACGATTATGCATGTTTGGCATACGGAAGTGGTCATCTTCCAATAACGACAGGATTTCTAGGGTTTCGGGAGTTTGGGTGCTTGTGTTATAGTTTGTTTTTTTCCCTTGATCTATGATGTTATTGATGGGGCTGTTAACGAATCATATGCGTTCTGGGCATATCGGGGGCATATCAAGTGTACTGAAGGTACGATGATGCTACTTACCTGGGCTAGGTTATTATGTCAGTTTGAGGGTGCTACAGTATGAGGTAGGGAATACAGGATATCTGAAATTGCTTTAGTTTTGACAGCGAAGAGCGCATCATATTGGTTATGTAGAGTAGCAAAGCGTAGATGCTCTGTGATACCCAGTATATCCAGTGAGTGAGGGCGAATCACATTGAGACTAAGAGATAGTCTGAGAGAGACGAGCATCGGTCAGTTGCTTGTAGATCCCAAAGTCATCCAGTTAGATCTTTATCTTATCAGATCCAAGAACCCTTACCTAACGCCCAGGACAAACACCAAGTCACCACCACATACTGACGCCCACACCCCCACCACCCCACGCACACCCTTCTCCAAATTCGCATGGACACGTCTAGTAGCCACCACCGGCCGTCCTCTCGCTACAATCCCTCCTCCACCCCACGAGCATACAATTACACTTCACCCGGTAGTGCCCTGACCCAGTCTGAGGACCCCGTGGTGATAGAGATTGGCACACGATATCTCAGAGCTGGATTCGCAAATGAAGCAGCACCACGATGCGTGATTCCATACACTGAGGACATGTGGAGGCGAGTGGGAGACAAGGTGGTGGACAGTGGGAAGCGAGGAGGGACTATGTTGGCACATAAGGCCCCTATTACGTCAGAGACAGTGCAAACCAAGGGGAAATCTACGAGGAAGAG
>Ga0307514_10001668_pt1 | contig 25799 bp, 23 predicted proteins | sample 16_EM_MG_FD_203088 | JGI IMG/M metagenome (GOLD analysis project Ga0307514, IMG submission 203088) | Populus trichocarpa ectomycorrhiza microbial communities from riparian zone in the Pacific Northwest, United States - 16_EM | ecosystem: Host-associated > Plants > Roots > Unclassified | place... | reverse complement strand
GTCTCATCGACCCCGATCGCCCCCTCGTCGTCGTGGGCTCGCCGGATGGCCGGCGTGAGCTGCTCGATGACAACGCATTGCTAGCCATCAACAACGGAAGCGTTCGCTTCGTCGGCTTCGTCGACGAGCCGAGACTGCGCTGGTACTACCGGAACACCTCGCTGTTCGTCTACCTCTCGCACGGCGAGGGCTTCGGTATGCCGCCGGTGGAGGCCGAGTACTTCGCCGCGAGCGTTGTCGTGAGCGACCTCCCGGTGTTCCGCGAGACCCTCTCCGACGCGCACTTCGTGAACCCCGACGACACCGAGGCCACCGCCGCCGCGATCGCTCTCGGCATCGCAGAAGGCGAGGCGAGGATGCCGCAACCGGCTCCGCGCGCCTCCGTCGCGCAGCAGCACAGCTGGCCCGACACCGTGCGCGTCATGCGCATGGCCGCGATCGACCGGCTCTCGGTGGTGGCGGCGTGAGCGGGCTGGATGCGGCGATCACCGCGACGCTCGCCATCGTCATCGCGGGCCTCGCCCTCCTCGTCGCGCACCGCTCGCCGCGCCTCGCCTTCGTCGCGGCGCTCTGCCTGCTGTGCTTCGTTCCGGTGTGGTTCGGCGCGCGTCTCGGATTCAACGGCAACCTCCTGATCCCCGTGGCCGTGCTGGCCTGCCTCGCGATCGCCCTCGTGATGCTTCCGGTGACGGGGATGCGGGCGAGCCCCGTTGACGCGCTGCTGGTGTTCCTCGTGGTCGTGGCGACATCCTCGTTCCTGACGAGTGATCCGGTGCTCGCCCTCTCGTTTCTCGTGACACCGTTCGCCTACTTCGTGTCCGGTTACCTGGTCGGGCGCATCGCGACGGCCCGCATCGGTGCGGAGACGGTCTACCGGGTCGTCGCAATCGTCTTCACGCTCGTCGCCGTGCTCGCACTCGTGGAGTTCGTCACCGGCGTCAATCTGTTCATCGCCCTGCGCATTGACAACTCCCTGTTCTCCGAGTGGGGCGACATCCAGTCGCGGGGAGGATACGACCGCGCCGAAGGGGCATTCGGCCACTCCATCGCGCTGGGCTCGAGCCTGGCCCTCGCGGTGCCACTTGCCCTCGCCGCGCGGTTCCCCTTCGCGGTTCGCCTTGGCATGGTCTCGCTCATGCTCGCGGCGACCGTCGTCACCTTCAGCCGGATCGGCATCATCTGCGCCTTCTTCGGCGTCGCGCTGTGCGCCCTGCTGCTGCGCGAGCAGCTAAGTCGGCTGCAGCGCGGGCTCATCGTCGTCGGCGGCAGCGTGATCGCGGTGCTCCTCCTTCCCCTCGTCGTCGCGGTCTTCACCGAGGCCGGGGACGAGGCGGTCAACAGCGCGAGCTACCGGGGCGACCTGTTCCCGCTGCTCGCGAGTGCGAACCTCGTTGGCTTCTCCGACTCGGTGCACCGGTCTCCGTCTGGCTCGCTCACGTTCGGCAGCTTCGTGTCCATCGACAGCCAGCTCGTGCTCACCGGGCTCACCTCTGGTCTTCTCGCCCTCGCGGCCGTGGCCGTCGCGGTGACGGTCGCCATCATCCTGTGCCTTCGTGGGCGCGCGCAGCCAGCGACCGTCGCCGTCGTGGCGCAGCTGCCAGCACTCGCAACCGTCGCCCTCATCACCCAGTACTCGGTGATGCTCTGGCTCATCGTCGGCGTCGCCGCGACCAGCCAGTCGCTGCTGCGCGCCGCGCCTGGCGCTGTGCCCGCGGTGGCGCCATCGGCCGTTCTCGCTCCGCTCCGTTTACGTACCGCCCCGATCCGCCTACAAACATCTGGAGATTGACATGTCGCAGTCGCTTCGCCTTCCCCGTTCCGCTGGTGCCGTGTCCATGACGCCAGGCTCCCGTCTGCACCCCTACGCGCAGATCGCCGCGAAGTACTGGGCCTTCGTGCTGGCCGCAGCCGTCGTTGCCGCCCTCGTCGGCTACGGCCTCTCGCAGCTGGCCACTCCCGGCTACAGCGCGCGCTCCACCCTGTACTTCTCCATCGGCTACGGCAACAGCGGAAGCGATCTCAACCAGGGCGGCAGCTACGCCCAGGGCCAGATGCTCTCGTTCGCAGAGCTGGCGACGTCGGAGCGGGTGCTCCAGCCGGTCATCGACGACCTCGAGCTCGACTTGACCTCCGCCGAGCTCGCGGGACTCGTCGACGTGACGACCCCCGCCAATACTGTCGTGCTCGACATAACGGCGACCTCGAGTGATCCGGAGCTCGCGGCCTCCATCGCCAACGGCGTCGCGCAGCACCTAACGGACGCCGTCTCGGATGTCGCCCCGCGCGACGAGGACGGCCGCAGCACCGTTGCGGTGCGCACCGTTCAATCGGCGGACACGCCGACCGTTCCCGTGTCGCCGAACACGCGGGTGAACGTGGTCGCGGCCATCCTCATCGGGCTCATTGGCAGCGTGCTCGTCATCGCCATCATCCGTGCCCTCGACACCCGGGTGCGCGACGAGTCGGGCGTCGCCGCCGCTGGCGCGCTCCCCGTGCTGGCTCGGCTTCGGGCAGAGCCAGTGGGCGGGGCGACAGAAGCAAGCGAGACAGCCACGGCGGAGGACTATCGCCGGCTTGCGGCGACCCTCGACGCCGTGGAGGTGCCGGGTGCGTCGCGAACGGCGAAGCGAGCACACGTCTTCGTGGTCGCCGCGGTGCTGGATGGCGCTGCCGAATCCGCTGGCGCCGTCGCCACGCGGGCCGCGGCTGGCCTCGCCCACGCGGCCAGCGACGCAGGGCGAAGCGTCGCGCTGCTGCGAGCCACCGACCACGCGACCCTCACCGATGGCCTCGGCGAGGGTGTCACCATCGAGACGCTTGCGAGCGCTGGTGCCGTTCGCGCGTCCATCGCCACCAGCCATGACCTCGTGATCATCGCGGCGCCCGAGACCGCGGTGTCGGCCTCGAGCCTCGTGCTCGGCCGCGCGGCCACCGGGGTCGTGCTGCTCGCCGACACGAGGCAGACCCACGTCGGCGAGCTGCGCGAGACCGTCGCCCAGCTGCAGACGGCGGGAGCGCGGGTGGTCGGCACCGCGATCAGCGGTCTTCCCGGTGCGCGCCGAGGACTGCTGGCCATGCGCCAGGGGGTCTCGCGTGGCTCTGCTGTCTCGCTACCGGTGCTCGAACACCACGAGGCCTGAGTCAGGGCCGGTGCCGACGGTGATCCAGATGACCTCGTCGGCGTCGATCGATCCCACCGCGAAGACGTAGCTGCCGTCGGCGTTCGCAGAGGCCGCGATGGATGACGGCAGCCCCTCCTCCCCTGTCTCTGGCGAGAGGGGAACGCGGTCGTCACCGGCATAGGCGTTGACCGCGGCAGCGATGTCCACCGCCGCCGTCGAGGTGTTGGTCGCTCGGACGGTCACGATGATGCCCGGCCCCGTCGTGGAGCCGATGCCGGATCCGGTGATCGTCGTCGACTCAACGGAGACGAGCTCGAACCTGAGCGCAGGGCCGAGCGCCGCCGAGCCGTCGGAGGCGGCATCGACCACCACGTCGCCGAAGTAGGGATCGAGTGCTGTCGTCGGCGCCGGCGGGTTCTCCACTGTGCTGCTCGGGGACGGCGCCGACGACGGGCTTGGGGATGAGGACGGGCTGGAGCCCGGCTTCGAGCTCCCGGGAGCGGAGACCGGATCCATGCGGTCACCGGCATTGACGATGCTGACACCGACGAGCGCGGCCGCGAGGGCCACTCCCGCTACGCCGGCAGCGCTCGCAACGATGAGACGGTAGCGCCGAGCTGATCCGGCCGTCTGCGTGGCCGTCATGATCCCGCTCCGATCTCGATGGCTTTCAGCTCCGAGTACCACTTGACCGCTGCAAGCACGAGAAAGCCCGCGGTGGCCACGACGATCGCCGTGTAGATCACCATGAAGAGCGAGAGCGCGCCGAGCAGCGCGAAGCTGAGGCACAGCAGACCGTAGTCCATCGGCAGCACGAGAAGGGCGCGAAGGGCACCGCCGGATGCCCGCTCGGTATCAGCGAGCGGCACGCGGGAATGCTGACGGCGCAACTGCTCGGTGAGAATCATCGCGAAGAACAGCACCGCTCCGATGACCGAGGCAGCGAGCGGCACGAGCAGCCACGGCTCTGGCACCGCCTCTGCGCGATATAGCCCCACGGCGAGCGCGAGCGGCAGCGCGGACGCCTTGGTCGCGTCGACGACGTGGTCGAGCCACTCCCCGGACGGGCTGGCGGTGCGGGACACCCGGGCGACCTGGCCGTCGGCGGAGTCGAAGGCATAGCCGATGAGCAGCCCGGCGCTCACCGCGACCCCCAGCTGCCAGCTCGGCGGATACAGGACGAGCAGGGCGATGGCCGAGAACGTGAACGCCGCGCTCACCGCCGTGATGGCATTCGGGGTGAGACCCGCGGCCCAGCTGACCGCTGCGAGGGCGCGGCCGAGTCGGCGGTTGACGAACCGGGAGTAGGCCGGGGCACTGCGTGCCGCTGGCTTCTGGGCGCGGCCCAACTCCTGATAGGCAGCTCTGATACTTCGTCTCACTCTGGCGGCCGGATCGGCCGGACTGAGAGTGAGCGTGTCGACGCTTATGCGGGTCACGACGCACGTCACCTTCACCGGCAGAATGCGGGGAAGCACCGGGAACAGTTCCCGTCGTGACAGCCGGTGGCTCATGATACCCCCGCATTTGCGCGGTAATCAAGGATTCGTCAGGGGCTCTCTCGGCGGGCTCGCACGGCCTCCCCGAGGCGTCGTCCGTCGCGCACGGCCCGCCACGCCACGAGCACCGGGCGCAGGCTCCTGCCGAGCTGTCGACGCCCGCCCTGAAGCACGACCTCGCGGGCCACAGCCCACGCGTTCCGGCTCCAGGCGAGATACTCGGCGTCGCCGAGGTGCTTCGCCGCGAAGAGCAGGCGATTGCGAATCACGTAGTAGTAGTAGGTCTCCGACTTGCCCCGCCCGACGCTCATGCCGTCACGGTGGGTTCCTCCCTCGTCGTGCACCGCAACCACGTCGGAGCACAGCGTCAGAGCAGCGCCGGCGGCGAGCGCGCGGTGCGAGAGATCGACGTCCTCCCAGTAGAGGAAGTAGTCGTCGTCGAAGCCGCCGACCCGATTCCACAGCTCGCGACCGACCACGAGGCACGCACCGGTCAGCCATGGCTCCACCCGGGCAGACCCCCGCCGTGCGGGGTTTCGAAGCCGTCCGTCATCGAGGTGGAGGTCGGAGCCGTTGAACCAGGTGCTGCCATCCGGGCGCACGATGCGCGGGCAGTAGACGGCGTTCGGCTGTGCCCTCGAGCGCTCGAGAAGCTGCAGCACCGCTGTCGCGGCGATCCTCGCATCAGGGTTGAGGATGAGCAGCTGGTCGGCACCGGCGGCGAACCCGGCCGTCGCGCCGAGATTCACCCCCGCGCCGAAGCCGAGGTTCGACGCGGGCAGCTGCGTGAGCCAGCCGTGCATTTCGGCGAGGCCCGTCACCCTGGCGCGCTCGGCGTCGTCCGTGCGGTTGTCGACCACGACCACGACCGCATCGGGCAGGCCGGCGGCCAGCGGCGCGAGGTTCTCGGCCAGAAGGGCACTCGAGCCGTAGTTGACGACGACTATTGCGAGACCCTCACCTTTTCTTCCAGACAATGGCGCATCCCGTCGTGAGGGCTGTAGCCTATAGCCCACAAAACGCTCTTCCCTAGCGTTGTCGTCGCCGGCGCCCGTCCGGCTTCGCCCAGGAGGAAGAGCCGTGTCCCGTCGTCTCACCGTTCTCGTCAGCTTTCCACCGCCGACCGCCACCTCGGTGAACCCGTACACGATCCTGCTCGCCGAGAACGTGCACCGGCAGGGCGCACGAGTGCTGTACTTCCACTGGACGAGCGCACTGTTCGACGACTACGACGTCTTCCACGTGCACTGGCCGGAGAACCTCGTGGGCGGGCGCACCCCGCTGCGCCGGCTCGTGCGCCAGCTGCTGACGCTGCTCATTCTCGCCCGCCTGACCGTCACCCGCCGCGCCCTCGTGCGCACCGTGCACAACCTCGACCTGCCGGAGGGCCTGTCGCGGTGGCAGCTCTTCGTGCTGCGCATGATCGACCGCAGGACTGACTTCGTCATCCGCCTCAACGGCTTCACCCCGGTGCCGGCGAGCGTGCCCTTTGCCACCATCCCGCACCCGCACTTTCGCGAGTGGTTCGCGTCGTTCGAGCGAGCGGAGCCCGTGCAAGGACAGGTCGGCTACGTCGGCCGCATCCGGCGGTACAAGGGCGTCGAGACCCTCATCGGCGCTCTCGGCCGGGTCGATGCCGGCCACGGCTCGACCTCGGAGGCCGCGCTGAGCGCGCGCGTCGCCGGGTACCCCTCGAGCACCGCCCTTGCGGATCACCTCACCGATCTGGCGAGTGGCAACGACCGCATCTCGCTCGAGTTCGGGTTCATCTCCGACGCCACACTCGTCGACATCGTCACCTCATCAGAGCTCGTCGTGCTGCCCTACCGCGCGATGCACAACTCCGCAGCCGCCCTTACCGCCCTCTCGCTCGACCGCGCGGTGCTCGTGCCAGACAACCCCGTCACGCGCGCGCTCGCCATCGAGACGGGCGATGGATGGGTGCACACCTTCCGCGGCGAGCTGACCCACGACGACATCGTCTCGGCGATCGCGGCGGTTCACGCCAGGGACGACAGCAGCACCTCGCCCCGGTTCTCCGGCAGGTCGTGGTCGAGGACGAGCCGCAGCCACATCGACGCCTACACGCGGGCAGCACGCATCGCCCGCTACTCGCGGAGCCGCAGCGGTTACTCGAGGAGCACCGCGAGATGAACGCAGCACCAGCGCCTCGGGTGGTGGTCGCGATACTCACCTTCCGCCGACCGGCGGAGCTCGCGGCGTGCCTTGCCGCCGTGCAGGCCCACCTCGACGCGCGGCTGCCGGGGGCCGAGATCCTCGTCGTCGACAACGACCCGGCGGCGAGCGCCCGTGAGGTGGTGCAGGATGCCGCGTCTGCATCCAGTCGCCTTATCCAGTACCGCGTCGAGCCGCGACCCGGCATCGCGGCCGCCCGCAACCGCGCGCTCGACGAGGCAGGCGACCACGACGTTCTCGTCTTCCTCGACGACGACGAGCGCCCGACAGCGGAGTGGATCACCCCCCTCGTCGACACGTGGCGGGCGACGGCAGCGGCGGCGGTCGTGGGGCGTGTCGTGTCGGTCTTCGCCTCGGCGCTCGACCCGTGGGTCGCGGCCGGCGAGTTCTTCCGCCGTCGCCGCATGCCGACGGGCACCCCCATCACCGTCGGCGCCGCTGGCAACCTGCTGCTCGACCTCGCCGCGGTGCGCGGCCTCGGCGTGCGCTTCGACGAGAGGCTTGCCCTCGGCGCGGGCGAGGACTCCCTCTTCACCGCGAGCCTCGGCCGGGCAGGCGGCCGCATGGTGTGGTGCGACGAATCGGTGGCGACCGACCACGTTCCGGCCGAGAGGATGACCCGGCAGTGGGTGCTCGAACGCGCACGAAGCCATGGCAACACCGAGGCGGTCGTCGACCTCCTGCTTGCTACGTCTGCACCGCAGCGCGGCTGGCTTCGCGCCAGGGCTGCCGTGCGTGGCAGCGCCCGAGTCGCCGCGGGCCTGGCGCGGTTCGCGGTCGGTGTCGTCATCCAGTCGCACCGGCACCAGGCGCGCGGCCTTCGCACCGCCTACCGCGGCATCGGCATCGCCTCGTCGGCCGCGGGGGTCGTCGTGCAGGAGTACGCCCGCGACGAGGCGCACCGGGCGGTGCCCACCCATGCCTGAGCCGACCCGCGTGCTCGTGCTGTGGGCAGACGAGTCCTCGCCCAACCTCGGGGTGCGCGTGCTCGCCCGGGGCACTGCGGAGCTTGCCCGCAGTGTCTGGCCCGACGCGGAGATCACCTTCCACAACTACGGCTCACGGCAGAAGGAGCTGCCGATCGGCCGGCTCCGCTCGCTCATCTGGGAGCGTATCCGCGGGCGGCGGGGCATGCAGGACTGGTTTCGCGGGTTCGACGTCGCCATCGACACGCGATCGGGCGACAGCTTCACCGACGGCTACGGCCTGCACCGTCACGCGATCATGACCGCCGTCGGCGTTTTCGCTGCGCAGTCCGGCCTTCCCGTCGTGCTCGGCCCGCAGACGATCGGGCCGTTCACGACGCTGCGCGGGCGGGCACTCGCCCGGATGACGCTGCGAGCGGCGCGGCTCATCCTCGCTCGCGACTCGGCGAGCGCGGCGGTGTCGGCCTCCCTCGGGTTCCCGGTCTCCGCCCCGACGACCGACGTGGTGTTCTCCCTTCCGGTGCCGCGGGTTCCGAGAACCCGCGACGTCATCCTCAATGTCTCCGGACTGCTGTGGCAGCAGAACCCGCACGTCGACGCGGCCGGGTACCGCGAGACGGTGCTTGCCCTCGCCCACCGGCTCACCGCCGCCGGTCGCTCGGTGAGCCTGCTAGCGCACGTCGTGCACTCCGCCAACGACGACTCGGACGTCGCCGCAATGACCGCGGCTCAGGAGTCGCTCGAGCACGACGGCATCCATGTCGAGGCCATCGTTCCGACGAGCCTCGACGATGCCCGCGAGGTCATCGCGAGCGCGCACGTCGTCATCGGCTCGCGCATGCACGCGTGCCTCAACGCGCTCTCGATGGGCGTGCCAGCCGTCGCCCTCGCCTACTCCGACAAGTTCGGCCCGCTGCTCTCCGATCTCGGCTGGAACCACGCGATCGACCTGCGCACCGACAAGGATGCCGTCGGCTCCGTGCTCCGCGAGCTGAGTGCGGCGGAGCGAGCCGACCTCGCGGCCCTGCGCACCGAGGCCGGCGTCGCGAGCCACAGCAGTGAGCTCGCCCTCGCCCATCTCCGGCTGTCGCAGGCGGCTCGCGCATGAGAGCCCTCATCGCGGAGATCGACCGGGTGGTTGCCGAGGGCAACTGCTCCGGCTGCGGCGCGTGCCTCCTGCTCGACGACGGCCTCGAGCTGCAGATCGCCGACGACGGCTTCTCCCGACCCGTGCAGTCGGGGCCGACGACAGCAGCCCCGGATGCCGCTGCCGCGTTCCGTGCATCGTGCCCCGGTCGCATCGTGCGCGCCGGCAACGAGCCGGGGGCGGAGCGGCATCCGACGATGGGGCCCGTCGTCGCGGTGTGGCGAGCGTGGGCGGCCGACGACGCCGTTCGGCTCGCGGGCAGCAGCGGCGGCACGCTCACGGCCCTCGCCGACTGGCTGCGTTCCAGCGGTCGCGCAACCCGCGTCACCGGCGTGGCAGCGGCGAAGGATGCCAGACGCACCGTCCCCATCTCCATCACCACGCGGGAGCAGGCGCTCGCTTCCGCCGGCTCCCGCTACGCGCCGGTGGCTGGATCGCTCCCCCGCCCTGGCGGCGCCACCGTCGCCGCCCCGTGCCGGGTCTCCGCGATGCGCGCGCTCGGCGAGGATCACCGGCGGTCGGAGCTGCGCGACGAGATCCTGCTCTCGTTCTACTGCGCCGGCACTCCGTCCCAGGGCGCGACAGACGCCCTCGCAGAGCAGCTCGTCGGCGAAGGTCCCGCCGCTGCGCTGCGCTACCGCGGCGACGGCTGGCCGGGTCGCTTCGCCGTGACCGGCGCGACCGGGTCGACCGCCTCCCTCGGCTACGAGGAGTCCTGGGGCGCCCACCTCGGTCGGGCACTGCATCCCCGGTGCAAGCTCTGCCCCGACGGCGTCGGCGAGTCCGCGGATATCGTCGCGGCCGACCTGTGGGATGCCGACGCCCGCGGCTACCCGGTGTTCGACGACGGGGCGGGAACGAGCGCCCTCATCGCGAGGACGCGGCGCGGCTACGACATCATTCTCGCCGCCGTGGAGGCCGGAGTACTCATCGTGCACCCGATGCGAATCGAGCGACTCGCCGCCGTGCAGCCGCTGCACGTCGAGCGTCGCAGCACCCTCGCCGGCCGGATGCTCGGCGCCGTTGTCGCCGGACGCCGGGTACCCCGGTACCGCGGCTTCCGTCTCGTCGCCCTCGCCCTCCCGCGCTGGCGTCTGGCACTCCGCGCCGCCCGCGGCACGTGGCACCGGTTGCGCGCCCCCCGGCTCGGGCAGCCGTCATGACGACCGGAGCGCAGGAGCGCCTCGGCCACCGGGCCGCCCGCGGTGCGCTCGTCACGCTTGTCGCCCAGGGCCTCAAGATCCTCGTTCAGCTGGCCTCCGTCGTTCTGCTCGCGCGGCTCCTGACGCCCCACGACTACGGACTCATTGCCATGGTGCTCGCCGTGATCGGCATCGGCGAGATCTTCCGCGACTTCGGATTGTCGTCGGCGGCCATCCAGTCGCCGACGCTGAGCCGCGAGCAGCGATCGGCACTGTTCTGGATCAACGGAGCGATCGGCACCGGGCTCGCGCTTCTCGTCATCCTGCTCGCCCCGCTCGTCGCCGCGTTCTACAGCCAGCCAGACCTCGAGCCCATCGCCCGCCTGCTCGCTCCGGTGTTCGTCGCCAACGGTTTTGCGACGCAGTACCGGGCGTCCCTCGTGCGCGAGCTCAGGTTTCGGTCACTCGCGATTGCCGACATCGGCAGTGCCCTCGTCGGCCTGGCCTCTGCCGCGGGCGCTGCCCTGCTCGGGGCGGGCGTCATGGCGCTCGTGCTCCAGCAGCTCGCGCAGGCCGCGTGCCTTCTCCTGCTGCTGACGGTCTCGTCGCACTGGCTTCCCGGACTCCCCCGTCGCGGGGCACCGGTGCGGCAGTTCCTCGGATTCGGCGGCAACCTCGTGGGCTCCCAGCTTGTCGGCTACGTCGCCAACAACCTCGACACCGTTATCATCGGCCTCCGCTTCGGAGCCGCCCCGCTCGGCATCTACTCCCGGGCCTTCCAGCTGCTCATGACCCCGCTCAACCAGATTCGCAGCCCCCTCACCTCTGTGGCCCTGCCGGTGCTGTCGCGCCTGGCAGACGATCCGCAGCGCTTCAACCGCTATGTGCAGGCCGGACAGCGTGCGCTCGGCTACTCCCTTGTCGCGGTTCTCGCCCTCGTGGCGGCTGCCGCCGAGTCCATCACCACCGTGCTCCTCGGGGATCAGTGGCTCGCCGCCGCGCCCGTGCTCCGGCTGCTCGCGATCGCCGGAATCTTCCAGACCCTCGCCTTCGTCGGCTACTGGGTGTACCTCGCCCGCGGTCTCACACGCGACCTGCTGCAGTACTCGATTCTCAGCGCGATCATCCGCATCGTCATCCTGCTCACCGCGTCGCAGTGGGGCGTCATCGGTGTCGCGGTCGGCTACGCGATTGCCCCGGCCGTCTCGTGGCCGATCTCCCTGTGGTGGCTGTCCCGTCGGTCGGGGGTCGCGGTGCGGCCGCTCTACTCCGGAGCAGCCCGCATCCTCGGCTGTGCGGTGCTCGGTGGCGCGGCCTCGTGGGGCGCAGCGCAGGGCGCCGCTCCCCTCGGCCCTGCCGTGCAGCTCGTTGCGGCGACCCTTGCCCTCACCGCCTGCTACGCCGCGCTCGTGCTGCTGCCGCCGATCCGTCGCGACGCCGGCGAGGTGGTGCAGCTGCTTCGGCAGCTGCGCTCCCGAGCGGCCTGAGGCTACGGCCACGCCCCGACGTGGCGGGTGCGCTCCGGCTGGCCGACGAGGGCGGCGAGCCGGGCGTCCAGCGGAAGGGCGACCGAGCTGACGAGCGACTCGGCCGCAGGAGTCAGCACCGAGCCGTTGACGGCCGGTGTGCCGTCGAGGGCGACGCTGTCGACATCCTGTCCCGTTGCTATCGAGAAGGCCGCGACGCTGGTGTAGACGGCCGGATTGCCGTGGCCGCGCGACCAGACGACCACCCAGCTCGGCTGGGTCGCGCTCGTGCGGTGGAACATGTTGCCGTTGGAGCGCACGTGCATCTGGTCGGCGGAGCGCTCGTGGCTGTAGTCCTCTATGCACAGCACGCACTTGCCGGTGCTGTCGGCGAAGACGTTGTTGGACACCGTGATGTCCTCCGTGATCCAGGTCACCGTCGGGTCGGGCAGCTTCTGCCGTGGGTCGTGACCGGGCAGAGCGAGGTTGCTCGCGCGGCGCGTGCCCTGGGTGATATTGAGGCTGCGGAAGTTGCCGGCGACGGTGTTGTTCCAGATCTCGACGTGGCCGGAGTCGCTGATGAGGATGCCGTCGCGCGCGTTGCGGAGCACGACATTGTCGGCGACCACCGCCGTCGCCGAGAGCTCGATGACGAGGCCGTTGCCCGTTCCGTCGATGATGTCGTTGCCCGTCACCGTCATGTCGTACACCGACTCGTCGAACCAGAGGCCGTTGCCGGCGTTGCGCACGAAGGCGCTGTCGGTGACCGAGACACCGCGGGACTTGTGGATCTTGAAGCCGCCGGCGACGGGCGCGCGGTTGAAGTGCTCCGTGTTGTTCTCTGTCAGCAGGAGGCCCGTCGCCGACAGTCGGTCGGCCGCGCTTGCCTGGGCCCCGAGCATGCCGGAATGGCTGATGGTGAGGTCGATGAGCCGGGTGCCGGAGGAGAAGATCGCGAGCCCGGTCGTGGCCGACTCGGTGATCTCGATGTTCTCGAGGGTCACGTTCGTGGCGCTCACCGCCACTGCTCCGATGTCGGGCACCGATGGGGAGTACCGCTTGATGCCGATGCCGCGCACCGTGCTGCCCGCTCCGGCGATCACGAGCGCCTTCACCGTGTCGGAGGCGTGCACGACCTGCCCCGTCGGGTCAGAGCCCAGGTAGAGCCGAGCGGTGGCGTAGTCGACGAAGAACGCTCCGGGAACCAGAAGGTCGCGCGAGCCGACCTGCCGTTGGGCGACGTCGTCGATCCACACCTGGTCGGGATGCGCCGCCATCGGGAAGGCGGGGTTGACGAACTGCCAGCCGGTGGCGGTGCCGTCCGGGGCGCCGCGGCTGTAGGTGGGGCTCGCGTCGAACTGCACCGTCCAGTCGGGGGCGACCCAGGCATCCCCATCCGGTTCCCAGTTGTCCACGACGCGGCTGCCGTCAAGCCAGACGGCCTCGCCGGGATACGACTGGATGGTGAGGTCGCGACCCTGCGGAATGACGAAGGCCCCGTGGTAGTCGCCCTCCCGCAGCACGATCGTCGATCCGGAGGGCGCCCGCGCGATCGCCGCGCCGAGGGTGCAGAGCGGAAGGTCCACGGTGCCCGTGTTCGAGTCCGAGCCCTCGGGATCCACGACGATCGCGCCGGCCGGCACCGCGTACTCCGCCGTGCCGACGGGGAGTGCGCCCGGGCTGCCGCGCACGCCGTCGACGCCGGGACCTGGGGTCGGCTCAGCGGTCGGCTCCGGTGTTCCCGGCCCGGGGATCTCGACAGGCGGTTCGAGCAGGTTGACCCCGAGGCTCGCGTACGAGACCGGCTGGGGCACCGAGCCGCTCGAGGCGTAGGTCCAGACGGCCGCCGCTCCGGCATCCTGCAGTCGCTGTGCGCTGGTGTCGTCCACGACGACCTGCCAGGCGGGTGCAGCCGTTCCCTCGGCCCAGGCGCGCGCTGACAGCCGAACGGGATCGACCCCGGTCGCCCGCACCTCGAGGCTCACGCGTGCGCCGGCCATGAGCCCTGTCATGGCCGGCTGATCGCGCACGAGCGCCACCTGCTTCTCCGTCGACCCGGTGACCCGGATGATGGAGAGGAAGACGGCCCCGCCCGGCCCGATCCGGGCGGAGCCGAGATAGTGGGAGCTGCCGCTGACGCGCAGCTCGAGTCCCGCGTAGATACCGTTGCCCGCCGCGGGGATGGCGGGAACACTCACCGTGGTCGACGCCTGCACGTCGCGGGCGCTCACCCCCGGAAGCGCTGCTGTCACCGACGACCCAGGCCGCGGCGGCGAGGCGATGCCGGAGACACCATCGGTCGAGAAGTAGGCGGGAACGCTCAGCACGTAGTCGCCGCCGACTGCCGCCGTGCCCCACGCGCCCTGCAGCGCGCGGTCGAACTCGTCAGAGGCGACGCTTTCCCCGACGGTGTACTCGTCATCCGCCGTCGCCATCGCGACGCCGGCGAGCACCACGACGATCACGACAACGAGGGATACCCCAATGGCAACGACGGCGCGAAGACGCTGGGTCGCCACCGCGCGCTGAGCAGCGCGGTGCCTTCCCTGGGTGCTCGTCACCATTCGGTTCCCTCGGTACGCCAGCCCGGAATGGGACTCGCCAGCCTGGAGGCCGACGGTGCGATTGCGCGAGCGGTTCGCGGGAAGTCGAATCGAGCGCGCACATGCGCCTGAACGATTTCGAGAACTGTAGCACGTGCCCTATTCGGGGGTCACTAGAAATAACACTGGCTCCCCCGAATGGGGGGCGCTATGCTCGACCTAACCCGGGCACTTCCCTTTCACCGGACGTTGAGTTCACACGTCATTGAGAGGATGCAATGCCTGTTCGCGTTGGATATGCCGCCGGTGCCTTCGACCTCTTTCACATCGGTCACCTCAACCTCCTGCGCCGTGCCCGCGCCGAGTGCGACGTGCTCATCGCCGGTGTTGTCTCCGACGAGCTGCTGACGACCCGACGGGGTCGCCCTGCGATCATCCCGTTGCAGGAGCGCCTCGAGATCGTCGGAGCCATCGGCTTTGTCGACCACGCGGTCGCCGAGACAAAGGCCGACAAGCTCGACACCTGGCGCAGCCTGCACTTCGACGTGTTCTTCAAGGGAGACGACTGGCGGGGCACCCGCAAGGGTCGCGACCTCGAGCGCCGCTTCGCCGAGGTTGGCGTGGAGGTCGTCTACTTCCCGTACACGGTCGACACCTCGAGCACCGCATTGCGCCGGGCGCTCGCCGTGCTCAACGAGTCGGCAGACACCGACGTGCGCGTCGGGGCGTAGCCCACCGGTCAGTTGCTGACGAGAGTGCCGATGCGCTCGCCGCGGATCGCCTTCGTGAGGTTGCCAGCCGGCTCCATGCCGAACACGACCATGGGCATGCCGTTGTCCATGCACAGGCTGAACGCCGTCGAGTCGACGACCTTGAGGCCCTGCACGAGCGCCTCCTGGTAGGTGATCTGGTCGACCTTCTTGGCGTCGGGGTTCGTTCGCGGGTCGGCGTCGTACACGCCGTCGACCCCGTTCTTGGCGACGAGCACGACCTGCGCGTCGATCTCGAGAGCCCGCTGGGCGGCGACGGTGTCGGTGGAGAAGTACGGGAGGCCTGCGCCAGCACCGAAGATGACCACGCGCTCCTTCTCGAGGTGGCGCTCCGCGCGGCGCGGGATGTACGGCTCCGCGACCTGCATCATCGAGATCGCCGACTGCACGCGCGTCGCCGCACCCGCCTGCTCGAGGAAGTCCTGCAGGGCGAGAGCGTTCATGACGGTGCCGAGCATGCCCATGTAGTCGGCACGGCCGCGGTCCATACCGCGCTGGCTGAGCTCGGCGCCGCGGAAGAAGTTGCCGCCGCCGACCACGATCGCGATCTCGACGTCGTGGCTCGCCTCGGCGATCTCCTTCGCGATGCTGCTCACGACGTCGGGGTTGACGCCGAGCGAGCCACCACCGAACGACTCTCCAGAGAGCTTGAGCAGCACACGACGCTTACGATCTGACATTCATGCTCCCGGGGGTTTGAAGACTCGTATCAGGGTATCTGGTCTGGACATGGGAAAGGCCCCGCAGCCGAAGCTGCGGGGCCTTTCCTGCGGGATTGCTAGGCGCCGACCTTGAAGCGGGCGAAGCCGGAGATGGTGAGTCCGGCATCCGCGAGCACCTTGGTGATCGAGACCTTGTTGTCCTTGGCGTAGTCCTGGTCGAGCAGGGCGACCTGCTTGAAGAACGCGGCGACGCGTCCCTCGACGATCTTCGGAAGGGCAGCCTCCGGCTTGCCCTCGCCGCGGCTGATCTCCTCGACGATACGACGCTCGTTCTCGACCGTCTCGGCCGGAACCTCGTCGCGCGACAGGTACTGCGGGTCGGCGAAGGAGATGTGCTGGGCGACCGAGCGGGCCGTCTCAGCGTCGTCACCCGAGTAGCCGACGACAACGCCGACCTGCGGAGGCAGGTCCTTGTTGGTCTTGTGCAGGTAGATCGCGAACTTCTCGCCCGTCACGACAGCGACGCGGCGCAGCTCGATCTTCTCGCCGAGGATCGCTGCCTCGTCACCGATGAGCTCGGCAACGGTCTGCGATCCGGCCGGAGCCGCGAGGCCCTCCTCCGGGGTCGTCGCGCCAGCGGCGGCAACGGCCTCGAGCACCTTGTCGCCGAGGGCGACGAACTTCTCGCCCTTCGCAACGAAGTCGGTCTCGCACGCGAGCTCGATGAGCGTCGTGGTTCCGGCGCCCTCCTTCGCGGCGACGAGGCCCTCGCTCGTGGAGCGGTCGAGGCGCTTGGCGTTCGACTTAGCACCCTTGAGACGCAGGATCTCGGTGGCCTTCTCGAGGTCACCGCCCGCCTCGACGAGGGCGTTCTTGCTGTCGACCATGCCGGTGCCGAGGCGCTCGCGCAGGGTCTTGAGGTCAGCGAGGCTGAAATCTGCCATTCGACGTGTCCTTACTTCTTCGCGGCGGGCTTGGCCGCCGGCTTCTTGGCCGCAGGGGCCTTCTCGGTCTCGGTTGCGGTCGCCTCGATGGCGGCCTCGGTTGCCTCGTCGGACTCGACGGTGTGCTCCGGGACGATGGTCTCGTTAGCAGCAGCCTCGGTCTCGGCGACGGCGGCATCCGCGTCGTTCTCCTCGGTGGGCAGCTCGACGGGCGCCTCGGCGGCGGGTGCTTCGGCAACGGGTGCCTCAGCGGCGGGCGCGGCAGCAGCCTCGGCCTCGCCGGCCTGCAGCAGCTCTGCCTCCCACGCCGCGAGAGGCTCGACCTCTGCGCCGTCCTCCGGCTTCTGGTGACGCTGCACGAGGCCCTCGGCCGCGGCGTCCGCGATGATGCGGGTCAGCAGTGCGACGGAGCGGATGGCGTCGTCGTTACCCGGGATTGGGTACTGAACCTCGTCGGGGTCGCAGTTGGTGTCGAGGATCGCGATGACCGGGATACCGAGCTTGTGCGCCTCGTCGATGGCGAGGTGCTCCTTCTTGGTGTCGACGATCCACACGGCAGACGGGGTCTTCGTGAGGTTGCGGATACCACCGAGGCTCTTCTGCAGCTTCACCAGCTCGCGGCGCTGGATGAGCAGCTCCTTCTTGGTGTAGCCACGGGTCGTGTCGTCGAAGTCGACCTCTTCGAGCTCCTTCATGCGCGCGAGGCGCTTGGAGACGGTCTGGAAGTTGGTGAGGAGTCCACCGAGCCAGCGCTGGTTGACGTAGGGCTGTCCGACGCGCAGGGCCTGCTCTGCAATGGAGCCCTGTGCCTGCTTCTTGGTGCCGACGAAGAGGATGGTGCCGCCGTGGGCAACCGTCTCCTTGACGTAGTCGTAGGTCTTGTCGATGTGCTGCAGCGACTGCTGCAGGTCGATGATGTGGCTGCCCGAGCGCTCGGTCAGGATGAAGCGCTTCATCTTCGGGTTCCAGCGACGGGTCTGGTGTCCGAAGTGGACGCCGCTGTCGAGCAGCTGGCGAATGGTGACGACGGCCATGGCCGTTCTCCTTTTCTGGCACGCGTGCGCGTGCCCTTCAGTTGTTATCGCTCTCGAGCGAGAGCTGATCCTGGTGCCCGGCAGACATCCGCTAGCTCTTTCGAGCCAGACTGGAGGATGTGTGCGTGTGCGCTTCTAAAAAGTACGGTGAGCACGCGTAGTCACCCCGCTTGCGCGAGATGCAGCCAAAATCATACCACTTCCCTCACTGGATGCCGCTGCCGCACTTCTCCCCCGATTCCGACCTCCACCGCGTCGTCGCTGCAATCGCGCGGCACACTCCGTCTATGAAGCGAGTTCTCGCGACCGCCCTGCTCGTGGTGCTCGTACTGACGGCGGGGCCGGCTGCCGCCGTCCCGCCTCGCTGGGCCTGGCCGACCCCCGCCCCGCACGCCCTCGTGCGCCAGTACCTCGCGCCGGCCACGCCCTACGGCCCTGGCCACCGCGGCATTGACATCGCGGCCGCGGCGTCGTCGATGGGCGCCGTCGAGATTCGGGCGCCCGCCGACGGGGTGGTGCACTTCGCCGGGGTCGTAGTCGACCGGCCCGTGCTGTCCATCGCCCACGTGGGAGGACTGCTGTCGAGCTACGAGCCGCTCACGACGACGCTCGCCGCTGGCGACGCTGTCAGCCGCGGGCAGGTGATCGGCACCCTCGAGCCGGGCCACTGCTCTCAGCAGCTCTGCCTGCACTTCGGTGTGCGACTCGACGGGGAGTACGTCAACCCGCTGCTGCTGCTCGGCGGGCTGCCGCGCAGTGTGCTGCTGCCGACTAGACCCGCGGGTTGAGTAGGACGCGCAGCGGCTGCATCGAAGCCCAGACCACGACCGGTTTCGATACGGGCGCTTCGCGATCTACTCAACCCACCAACGGACTCAGGCCACAAACCCACCTACGAGACGGCGGTCGGCGATAGCCAGACAGAGAAGGCCAGAAATGGCCTCTGCTCCTAGCTAGGCCCGTGGGTGCGCCAGCGCGTAGCTCTGCTTGAGGCGCTCCGTCGAGACGTGCGTGTACAGCTGCGTGGTGCCGAGGCTCGCGTGGCCGAGCATCTCCTGCACGGCGCGCAGGTCGGCTCCGCCGTCGAGCAGATGCGTGGCCGCGGTGTGCCGCAGCGCGTGCGGGCCGGAGGGCCCGCTTCCGGGAAGCTCGTTCAGCATCCTCGCCACCACCTCGTAGATGGATCGCGTCGCCACGCGACCGCCGCGGGTGTTGAGGAACAGCGCCGTCGTCGCCGCGGCCGGCCTCGCCTCGATGTACGCGACGACGGCGCGTCGTGCGGGGTTGCCGAAGGGCACGACGCGCTGCTTCGAACCCTTGCCGAGCACACGAACGGTCTGCCGCTCAAGGTCGATGCTGCCGAGGTCGAGCCCGGCGACCTCGCTCACGCGAAGGGCTGCCCCGTAGAGCAGCTCGACGATCGCCAGGTCGCGCAGCGCGATGACGTCGCCCGTCCCGGCCGCGATGGTGAGGGAGGCGAAGATGCCGTCCATCTGGTCGCGGGAGAGAACGCGCGGGAGGTGCTTGTCGGGGCGGGGCGATTTGAGGCGCACCGCGGCATCCGTGTCGGTGATGGACTCCCGCGCGAGCCACGCCGTGAACGCGCGGGCGGCCGCGGAGCGCCTGGCCAGCGTCGACTTGGCGAGCCCGTCGGTCGACGACTGCCACAGCCAGTCGCGCAGCAGGTCGAGGTCGAGGCCGGCCGCATCCGCGACTCCCCGCGACTCGGCGAACGCCACGAGCGACGCCAGGTCAGAGGAGTACGAGCGCACCGTGTTGGCGCTGAAGCCGCGCTCGCCCGCGAGGTGACGGGCGAACTCGGCGACGCGCGACTCGATGCTCACTCCCCTATCGTCGCGCTATCCGCGTGCTTCGGCGTGTGAACGCGCGAGGGCCACCAGAACTTCTCTGCGGTGAGGAAGGCCAGCGCCGGCACGATCACCGTGCGAACGAGCAGGGTGTCGAGCAGCACGCCGATGCACACGATGATGCCGATCTGGGTCAGCGTGATGAGCGGGAGCACGCCGAGCACGGCGAACACCGCAGCGAGCAGGATGCCGGCGCTCGTGATCACACCGCCCGTCGCCGACAGGGCGCGCACCATGCCATCGCGCGTGCCGTGCTCCACGGCCTCCTCCCGCGCGCGGGTCACGAGGAAGATGTTGTAGTCGACGCCGAGGGCCACGAGGAAGAGGAAGCTGAACAGCACGACGTTGGTGTCGACGGCCGGGAAGCCGAAGACCGACTGGAACAGCAGCCAGCTGAGGCCGAGGCTCGCGAAGAACGACGCGACAACCGTCATGAGCAGCAGCACCGGGGCGACGAGCGCCCGGAGCAGCAGCACGAGCACGAGGAAGACGAGCGCGAGGATGAGCGGGATCACGAGATCCTGGTCATGCTCCTGCGCCGCGTCGACGTCAAGCGCCTGCGCGTCGAGGCCGCCGACGAGGGCATCCTCCTCGTGCACCGCGTCGCGGAGGGCCTCGACGGTGGCGAAGGCCTCCGGGGTCTCCGCGGCGGCATCGAGGGTGACGCTGAGCTCGGTGTACTCGCCGGTGCTCTCGCCGGGCCGCACGCCATCCACGCCGTCCACGTCGTCGATGAGCGCCGTGACGTCGTCGACGCTGGCGTCGGGTGCCATGACGATGGCCGGGGAGCCGCTGCCGGCAGGGAAGGCGTCGGCAATGACCTCCTGCCCGGTGACGGCCTCGGGAGTCGAGGTGAACTTCTCGGTCTGGGCGAGGCCGACCTGCAGCTGGGTGACGCCGAGGGCGAGCCCGCCGAGCAGGAGGGCGCCGGCGATGACCACGACGAGCGGGCGCTTCGAGACGCCACGGCCGAGGCGGGCCCAGAGTCCGGTGGTCGCCGGGTTCTCTGTGCCGAACCGCGGCACGATCGGCCAGAACAGGCCACGGCCGAAGAGCACGAGGGCGGCGGGCAGCACGACGAGCGCGAAGAGCATGGCGATGACGATTCCGACCGCACAGGCAATGCCGAGGGCCCGGTTGCCGGCGAGCTCGGCGAACAGCAGCGTCAGCAGGCTGAGGGTCACGGTGCTGCCGCTCGCGATGATCGCCGGGCCGGCGCCGCGCAGGGCGCGTGCCATGGCATCCCGGCGGTCCTCATGCTTGCGCAGCTCGTCGCGGTAGCGGGCGATGAGCAGCAGCGCGTAGTTCGTGCCGGCGCCGAACACGAGCACCGACAGGATGCCGGTCACACTCGCATCGAGGGCGATGCCCGCGGATGCCGCCACGCGGGTCGCCACGATGCTCGCGAGGCCATCGGCGAGACCGACGACCGTCAGCGGAACCAGCCACAGCCACGGGCTGCGGTAGGTGATGAGCAGCAGAACGGCGACGACGATGACGGTGACGAGAAGGAGGGTGAAGTCGGCGCCCTTGAAGACGGCGGCGATGTCGACGGCGAAGCCCTCCGGTCCGGTGAGGAGCGCGGTGAGCCCATCGGGCAGGTCGGCGTTGGCGAGCTCGCGCAGTTCGGCGGCGCGCTCGGCCTGGTCGGAGACCTCGGCGATCTTCTCGAGCGGCACGACGACTATGGCTGCGGTGCTGTCGTCGGAGACGGTCGGCGGGGTCACGAAGCCGTCGGGGGTGAGATCGGCGAGGTCGGCGCTGGCCGCGGCGATGGCCGCGAGGTCGTCGTCGGTGAGCCTGTCGCCGTCCCGGCTGAACACGATGAGCGCGCTCGTCTGGTCGGCCGCCGGCAGCTGCTCCTGCAGGGCGGCTACCCGCGCGGACTCCGCGCTCTCTGGCAGGCCGACACCGGGCGATGTCTCGGCATCGGATCCCGAGCCGAGAGCGAAGACCGCGCCCGCCGCGAGGAACGCGACCACGAGCACGATCCAGGAGGTGCGCTTCGCCGTGATGAATCTGGTCAGTCGCTGCATGGTTCCTCTTTGTTAGATCTTCTAATTAGATGATCTAACAATACTGGTACTCTGAGGGAATGCAAGTCAACCGAGCGCCCCACGATGCGACCGTGCTGCTCCGCGATATCCGCGAGCTCTCCAGCGCCTTCGAGGCGCACCTCGGCGAAGCGCTCTCCGTCAACCCGACCGACCTCGCGGCGATGGAGCACCTGATTCAGGAGGGGCCGCTCACGCCCACCGACCTCGCCGCGCGCGTCGGCGTGACCACTGCAGCCATGACCACGAGCATCGACCGCCTTGCCGCCCTCGGTCATGCGACCCGCATCCCCAATCCAGCCGACCGCCGGGGCGTGCTCGTGGTGCCAACCCCGGAGTCGACCCAGCGGGCGATGGCATCCATCCTCCCCATGGTGGCCGGGATCGACCGCGTGCTGGACGACTTCGACGAGGATCAGCGCGCGACCATCACGGCATACCTTCGGCGCGTGATCGACGCGTACCGCGAGCACCTCCCGCCGGAGCGGGTGCGGGCCTCCCGCTAGTCGGAGGCAGCAGTTTCGGCCGCGTTGAAGGTCGACGCTTTCTTCGAGAACACGTCGAGCCGCTCGTCGAAGGTCATCGCCTCGATCTGCGCGATGGCATCCCGCGGGAATCCTGAGATCTCCGGCTCGTCGCCGAGCGGAACGACCGTGTGCACGATCGCGTGCTCGTAGGCGTGCACGAGGTTGATCGCCTGGTTCGCATTGACCCCGGCGAGCAGTCGCTCCTGCGCGGTGAGGTCGAGGGTGTAGCAGGTGGCCGCGGCCACGCTCACCGGGATGCCCGCGAAGGTGCCGTGGCTCGAGTAGTGCAGGTGGCCGGCGAGGATGGCGCGCACGTCGGTGCCCTCGAGCACCGCCGCGAGGCGATCCTGCCCGTGCAGCTCGAGCATGTCCATCGCCCAGAGCAGCGGCGTCGGCAGGGGCGGGTGGTGCACGGCGAGAAGCGTTCCGTGCTCGGCGGGGGTGGCGAGGACGCCGGCGAGCCACTCCAGCTGGGCATCCGTGATCGCGCCGTGGTGGTATCCCGGAACCGTTGTGTCGAAGGAGATGATGCGCAGCCCGTCGATGTCGTACACGCGGTCTTGCGGCTCGAGGCTCGGCTCGACGTCGAACAGGAGCGACGAGTACTCGGGGCGCTCGTCGTGGTTGCCCATGACCCAGATGAGCTGGGCCCCCATGCGCTCTGCGGCCGGCTCGACGATCGCGCGAAGGCGGTTGTAGGCGTCGGGCTCACCGAGGTCGGCGAGGTCGCCCGTGAAGACGAGTGCGTGGGGCGGTGTCGGCAGATTCTCGAGCTGCTGCAGTGCCTGCCGCAGGTTGGCCTCGTTCTCGACCACTCCGTAGAGCTTGCGACCCTCCCCGAGGAAGTGGGTGTCGCTGATGTGCGCGATGACGTGCGACGGCGGGGCGTACTGGCCGAGTTGGATCATGCGCCAATGGTAGCCCCGCAACAGTGTGTAGTGTCCGGTGGTGTGGGGCGCCAGTTCGCTGCCGGTGGCCCGTTGTACGCTGCTGCACATGTGCGGACGATTCGCTGTGGCCAGCGAGGTCAACGACCTCATCGAGGACTTCGTCGCCACCGGCGGCAACCCGAACCACTGGCGGCCGAGCTACAACATCCGCCCGACCGAGCAGGTGCCCGTCGTGATCGAGTCGGAGAAGACGGGAACTCTCGAGCGACGCCTCGAGCTGGCCAGGTGGTCACTCGTTCCCGGCTGGTCGAAGGAGCTCAAGTCGAAGTTCCCCACCTTCAACGCCCGCTTTGAGGATGTCGCCACCAAGGCTTCCTACAAGGCGTCGGTGGTCTCGAAGCGAGCCCTCATCCCCGCCACCGGCTACTTCGAGTGGAAGACCGTCGACGGCACCAAGACGCCGTACTTCATCCGATCGACCTCGCTGATCGCCTTCGCCGGGCTCTACTCGTGGTGGCGCAACCCGGCCCTCGCCGACGACGACCCGGATCGCTGGGTGCTCTCGACCACGATCCTGACGATGCCGTCGGTGCCCTCGCTGGCCGACATCCACGACCGCAACCCGGTGCCGCTGCCGCGCGACTTCTGGGACGAGTGGCTCTCCCCCGGCATTGACGGCGACCAGCACCTCGTCGACGCGGCGGTCGCGCTGGCGGTGCCGGTGGCATCCAGTCTCTCGTTCCACGAGGTGGCACCGTTGAAGAACGACCTGAATGACGCGTCGCTCATCGCTCCGCTGGAGTGACACGCCGTGTGCCCCTTTCGGGGTACGGAGCATGTGCGCCAGAATGGCCGCACCTCCCCCGCGACGTGAAGGTGGTCTCATGCCCTGGCAGCGCCATACCGACCGATTGATCCTCCGCCGATGGAAGCCGGAGGATCGTGCGCCGTTCGCCGAGTTGAACGCCGACCCGGAGGTCATGCGCTACCTGCCGTCTGTTCTCACCGCCGAGCAGAGCGACGCGATGGCGGAGAGGGTCGACGCGATGTTCGAGCAGCACGGCCACGGGCTCTGGGCGGTGGAGCGCCGCGACACCTCGGAATTCATCGGCTTCACGGGCCTCGCCCCGATGGCGGCGGGGGTTCCGGGTGAGGGCGGGGTGGAGGTCGGATGGCGCCTCGGCAAGCAGCACTGGGGCCACGGCTTCGCCTCGGAGGCGGCGCTCGCGAGCCTGCGCTTCGGCTTCGAGGAGCTCGGCCTCAGCCACGTCAACTCGATCACCGCGGTCTCGAACGCCCGCTCCCGCTCGGTGATGGAGCGCATCGGCATGCGCCTCGCCGGCACCTTCGACCACCCGCGACTGGATGTGGGATCGCCCCTGCGGCCGCACGTGCGGTACTTCACGACGGCGGCCGCGTAAAGCTAGCGTTTCACGCCAACGGCTTCTCCTTCTTGGGCGGCGGCGCCAGCATCCATCCACGGTCTTTCTCGACCACCGAGCCCTCCAGTTCGAGGCGGCCGAGCTCGGCCTGCACGGTCGGCAGGCTCAGTCCGGAGCGCTTGGCGAGGTCGGCCGAGGTGCGCGGCGAGCGGTCGCTGAGGGTGTCGCGAAGGCGGGACTCCTCGGAGTGGTGGGGCGAGATCTGGTTGTCGCGGAACAGCGGCACGTCGATCGGCGCCAGCTCGGCCATCTCGTCGGCGTTCGTCACGCAGACGGCGCCGTAGCTGCGGATGAGGCGGTGGCATCCCGCGGATGCCGCGCTCGTAATCGGCCCCGGCACCGCCCCGAGCGGGCGCCCGAGTGAGGTCGCGTGCCCTGCCGTATTGAGCGAGCCGGATCGCCACCCGGCTTCGAGCACGATCGTCGCCTGACTCATCGCCGCTATCAACCTGTTTCGTTGCAGGAAGCGCCACTTGGTTGGCGGAACGCCGCACGGGACCTCCGACACCACCGCTCCGGTCTCCACAATGCGCGTGAGGAGGGCGTCGTGGCCGCTCGGGTAGAAGCGGTCGACTCCCCCAGCGAGCACGGCGACCGTCACGCCCTTGGATGCGAGCGCGGCACGGTGCGCCATGCCGTCGATGCCGTAGGCGGCGCCCGACACGATCGCGTAGCCCCGGTCGACGAGCCCGGCGGAGGCCTCCATCGTCACGTGCTCGCCGTAGCCGGTGGCGGCGCGGGCACCGACCAGGGCGATGCTGCGGTCGAGCGCGGCGAGGGTGGGGAGCTGGCCGCGCACCCAGAGGGCCAGCGGCGTGTGAGCCCCGAGGTCGTCGATTCCGACGGGCCAGTGCTCCGCGGCCGGGGTGAGCAACTGCACGCGGAAGCGGGCGGCCTGAGTCAGCGCGCGTCGCACATCGGGGAGCTGCAGCCGCGGCATCCATCGTTCCAGTGCCTGAGCAAGCTCGGCCGTCTGACGATCGTCGGCGTCGACTCGAGCCGCCAGGTCGGATGCCGGCACTCGGCCGATGAGCGCGGTCAGCGCCTCGGCGGCACCGAGGGACGCCACAAGCTCACCGGCGACACGGTCGCCGGGTTCGGCGAGGCAAGTCCACGCGGCACGGGCGAAGACGTCGGCCGGGTCGCCGTCGGACACGGCTTCCGCGAGAGCGGTCACCTCGGACTGGTCGATGCCGAAGAGCTGGGTCATGAGCTGATGGCCTTTCGTAGGTACAGGGCCCGGCCGATGTGCTCTGCAGTGGGTGTCGGGGAGTTGTCGAGGTCGGCGAGGGTCCAGCCGACGCGGAGTACGCGGTCGTAGCCGCGCATGGTGATGCCGCCGCGCTCGAGGGCGCGGTCGATGCTGCCGGTCACGGCGGTCGGCAGACGGGCGGCGGCGCCGCGGAGCCAGGCGCCGGGAACGTGCGAGTTGAGCGTCCACGGGGTGGCGGCGAGCCGCGCGGCTGCCCGCGATCGAGCGGCGACCACCCGCTTACGTGCCTGGGCGCTCGTCAGGCGCGGGGCATCCGTCGACACCCGCAGTTGGGCGGACGTGATGCGCTGCACG
>Ga0307514_10001667_pt1 | contig 25806 bp, 28 predicted proteins | sample 16_EM_MG_FD_203088 | JGI IMG/M metagenome (GOLD analysis project Ga0307514, IMG submission 203088) | Populus trichocarpa ectomycorrhiza microbial communities from riparian zone in the Pacific Northwest, United States - 16_EM | ecosystem: Host-associated > Plants > Roots > Unclassified | place... | reverse complement strand
CAGCGCCAGGCCATTGGTCGACAGGCACAGCTTGATGTCCGGCGCCTGCTCCTGCAGCATGCGGAAGGTGTCGAAGGTCTTCTTCGGATTGGCCAGCGCGTCGCCCGGTCCGGCAATGCCCAGCACCGTCATCTGCGGGATCTCGCTGGCCACGGCCACGACCTTCTTCACCGCCTGCTCGGGCGTGAGCTTCTGGCTGACCACACCAGGGCGAGACTCGTTGCTGCAGTCGTACTTGCGATTGCAGTAGTTGCACTGGATGTTGCAGGCCGGCGCCACGGCCACGTGCATGCGGGCATAGTGGTGATGCGCCTCTTCCGAGTAGCAGGGGTGGTTCTTGACCTTGTTCCAGATCTCCTCGGGCATGTCGCCAGGGCCTCCCGAAGAACCACAGCTGGCCTTGCCCTCGCCGCCCGTCGTGCCGCAACCGCCGGACGCGGCGGTCTCCAGGATCTGGCTGACGGCCTGGCGGGATTTGCCAAGTTGAGAAGCATCTACATAGGCGGTGTTGGTTGACATCGGCAGGCCTCTTGAATCGGGGGTGGATGGCCCTCCATTGCGAGACGCGTGCCAGCGTGATTTCCTTTTGAATCAACCACTTGCGTGTGTCGCATGGTGTGGGGATGCCGACAAACCGGACACGTCGTGGAGCGACACACCGGCCTCGTCCGCGGGCGCTTCCCGGCAGCGCGCCACGGCATGGCAATTGCAGCCGGCACGCCCTACCGCTTCATTCCTTCAGGAGACCGTCATGCAGATTGGTGTGGACACCCAGCGCGCCGTGGAGACCAAGCGCGCCTTCATCATCGACAGCGACGACATCAGCGCCATGGGCCTGCAGTTCATGCTGGCCGACGAGCTGGAGGTCAACGTCGTGGCCAGCAGCGCCGAGGCGATTGCGCGCGCCGCGGGCGCGCCGCTGGACGTGATCCTGCTGGGCGCCAGCGTGATCGAGGCCGAAGGGGCTCAGGTGGTGAGCCAGCTGCTGGCCGCGCTGCCCGGTGTGCCGGTGATCGCCTGCGGCCCGGCCGGCGATGCGGGCGTGGCCGAGGCCCTGGCGCTGGGCGCGCGTTCGGCCATCGTGAGGCCCTTCAAGCTGGAGGCGGTGCGCCAGCGCGTGAACGCGCAGATCGGCCGCAGAGCCCTGCTCACCATCCCGGTGGTGCTCGGCTGACCCATCTGGCAGGAGCGGCCCCCCGAAGGAGGCCGCGCCGCAGCCTCAGGCCGGTGTGGCGGCCGCCCGCAGCTTGGCTTCCTCCTGCTCGATCCAGCGCTTGAGCTCCTCCACGTGGGCCGCCTCCTCGCGCACGAACTCCTGGGCCACAGCACGGATCTCGGCGTCGGCGGTCGTGCCGGCGATGGCGTAGTAGAACTCGTAGCCGCGGCGCTCACCCATCAGCGCCGCCTTCAGCGCACCCAGGCGCGACAGGCCCGGGTCGCCGGCCCACAGCGTGGTCTTCTCGGGGGCCTCGTTGTCCGGCCAGGCCGAGCTGGCCGGCAAGGAGCCGGCCACATCGTGGCGGGTGCACTTGGCGCGGGCCTCCTCCAGGTGAAGCCGGGAGTAGCGGCCAAGCTGGTCGAACAGGCCTGCCGCATCCGCGTTGCCCTGGGCGGCCATTGCGGCGGAAAGCTGTTCGAAATGCAACGCCGCATCCTCCTCCACCTTCATCGCATAGCCGAGGAATTCATCCAGGCTGCGCACCTGCACGCCCCCCTTGTAGATGGCCGCGGCAATCGACAGCTGCGGCCCCTTGGCTGGCAGCGTCTGGTCGCCCTCGAAACTGACAAAGGTATCTTCATTGCGGACGAAGCACTGGCAGGCCAGCCGGTAGGGCGGCGGCATGTCGTTGACCTCGGCGTCCATGATCTGCGCCTTGGTGATCTTGCCCAGCTGCTTGAGCAACTCCTTTTCCTTCTCGGTCAGCGCAATGCCATTGCGCACGGTGGGGCTGAGGTGGCGGACCTCGACCAGGCAGGAGCCGCACTCGCCGTCCTGGCAGTCGAACGGAATGGGCACGCGGTGCGCCTTGGCCAGCGCGAGCAGGTTGCCCCGGTCGCCGGCAACGGCGTAGACGGTGATGTCGCGTGGCATCACGGGGGAGGAGAAGGTGACGTTGGCCATGATGGGCTCCGGTTCGGGCTGCGGCATCGCTGATGCCATCGGCTGATGGGTGTGAAAGCCAGCTGCTTTCGCAATGCCCGTGCCCGACAAAACAGCCGTCCGGCAGGCCTGCAAGCGCCCTTGCTGGCCTTCAGGGCCCTCATTCGCGACAGCCAGGTGGGTCGCTGCCGGTGCGGTTTGTCAGGCTTGCAACACGGACACGACGGGTGGTGCTGCAGCGTTCCAGGGAGCAGGCCGTGGCCCCGAAGTTGCAGTGCCCACCGCATCGGCCCGCAAGGGCCTCACCGGGGCGTTCCATGGAATCCGTCGAGCTCTTTCTGGCCTATTCGATCAAGCTGGAGGAAGAGGCCGCGCTGCGCTTTGACCAGTTGGCCGACGCCATGCAGTCAGCCGGCAACCGGGAGGTGGGCAAGCTGTTTCGCCGCCTGGCGGATTACTCCCGCCTGCACATGCGCACGGCCCGCGAACGCGCGGGCTTTCACGCGCTGCCAAGCTTCAAGGCCACTGAGTTCGAGTGGCCGGACATCGAGAGCCCGGAGGTGGCGGCGATCTGGGCAACAGACCCGTTCATCGGCCGGGGCGAGGCGCTGCAGGTTGCGCTGGATGCCGAAAGCGCGAGCCTGGACTACTACCGCGGCATCCTGGAGACCACCGAGGACCCGGAGGTGCGGGCGTTCGCGACAGAGTTCGTCGCGGAAGAGACGGAGCATGTCAACGAGCTGCAGCGCTGGCTGGCGCTGCACCAGGCCGGGCAACCGCTGCCAGTGGACCGCTGAAGCCGCGCGGCACAGGCCTTCACGGCGCGGGTCCGAAAGGGCGCCGGGGCGCAGTCAGAGCTTGCGCACCTCGATGCGGTGCTTCTGCAGCGCATAGCCCAGCTGGCGCGGCGTGACCTTCAGCAGCCGCGCGGCCTTGGCCTGGACCCAGGCGCATTGCTCCATGGCCCAGATCAGCCGTTCGCGCTCGCCCTCCGGCGGCTCGTTGCCGAACTGGCGCTCCGAGCCGTGGAGGTGGGCGGTGGGGCCGATGCGCAACACTTCGTCGTCCAGCTCGCTGGCGTCGAAGTCCTCGTCCTCCGGTTCGATGTCCGCCGGGCGCACGGGCGCAGGCAGGCGGGCGTCGCGCGCGCCTGGCCGGCCGGTGCCGGGCACCGGCCCGCTCATGCGGATGGGCGCCACGGCATCGTCCTTGTCCAGGTGATGCAGGGTCTGGGTCAGGCAGCGGTTGTGCCGGCACGGGAAGGCCAGGCCGCGGATCACTTCGCCCTGCACCATTGTGGCGGTGCGCTCGATGCAGTTCTCCAGCTCGCGCACGTTGCCCGGCCAGTAGCAATGCGTCAGCACTTCCATCGCGTCAGGCGCGATCCTCAGCTTGCGCCGGTTGTCCTTGTTGTAACGCTCGATGAAGTGCGCGACCAGCGGCGCGATGTCGTCGCGGCGGTCGCGCAGCGGCGGCAGGCCGATGGAGACCACGTTGATGCGGTAGTAGAGGTCGGCCCGGTACTCGCCACGCTTGACCATCTTCTCCAGGTCACGGTTGGTGGCGCAGATCAGCCGCACGTCCACCTTGATCGAGCGGTTGCCGCCCACGCGCTCGAACTCTCGCTCCTGCAGCACGCGCAGCAGCTTGGCCTGGAACGAGGGCGAGATGTCGCCCACCTCGTCGAGGAACAGCGTGCCGGTGTGGGCCTGCTCGAAACGGCCGCGCCGGTCGCCCACCGCGCCGGTGAAGGCGCCGCGCTCGTGGCCGAACAGCTCGCTCTCCAGCAGCGACTCGGTGAGCGCTGCGCAGTTGACCTTGATGAAGGGCGCATCCTTGCGCGGCGACAGGAAATGGATGGCCCGCGCCACCGCCTCTTTTCCGGTGCCTGATTCGCCGCGCAACAGCACCGTGGCGCGCGAGGGTGCTGCCTGGTGCACCTCGCCGAAGACCTGCTGCATTTCCTTGGACACGCCCACCACGTTGTCCAGCGCGTAGCGGCCTCGTGGCTCGGGTGCCAGGGCCTTCTGCAACCGGGTGGTCTCGGTCTGCAGGCGCTGGTGCTCCTCGGTCACCGCGCGCGCCAGCACGATGGCCTGCGCCAGCAGCCCGGCCACCATGTGCAGCAGGCGCTGGTCGTCCGACAGGCGCGCATTGCCCTGCACCTCGCGCTGCGCGGCCAGCACGCCCAGCACCGTGTGCTCGGTCTTGATGGGCTCGACCTGGAAGGACATCATCTGCCCGTCGCGCTGGCTGAAGGCACCGGTGCGGTCGATGAATTCGGCCGACTGGGTGACGTCCGGCACCGTGACCGGCACGCCGGAGCGGAAGGTGCGGCCGATCACACCCTCGCCGCGATGCCAGACACCGCGCGCCAGTTGCTCACGGTCCAGGCCCACGGCGCTGTGCACCCGCAGCAGCTCGTCGTCCTCGTCGACCAGCACGATCATCGCGCGCGACAGTCCGATGTGGGCCGTCAGCACGTTGAGCACCTCGCGAAAGCTGCGTTTGAGGTCCAGCGAGGCGCCCAGGATGCGGCAGATCTCGTAGACCGTGATCAGCTCCACGTGGGAGCGATCTTCCTGACTGGTGCGGGCCATGGTCCACCTCACTCACGGTTGCGCACCGGGTGCATGCATGTCGACGCACACCGGTGCATGTTCGAACGCCACGAGGCGCAAATGCCGGCGGCGCGGGCCGCTGTGTCTCGCGCTGCAAGAAATTGGCCTGTTTGCCCTCGGCGCAGGCGCCTGCGCGCGGCTTTGGCACGCGGGCTGATGCACATCAAGGAAATGCCATTTCGCCAGCCATGCCGGCCCAGGTCACAGGCAGGCATTGGCCAATGCGAAGACCGAGTTCGGGCCGCGCGGCAGCCGCGGTGGGCGCGGGCCGCCGGTGCCGCCCAACAAGGATGCGCCCGCCAGCCCGGTGCCGGCACCAGCCTCGTGCTGCCGCGCCTGCATGGCGGCCCGCTGCGCGTCCACCAGGGCCAGCAGCGTGAGGTCCGACAGCCAGGCCATGAACTGGGTGTTGAACGCCTCCCAGAGCGCCTGGGTGCAGGCCTCCATCGGGCTGGCAGGCCGGCTTCCGGCGCCGCCAGGCACGGTGCCCGTCCGGTCTTCTTCATCGAGGAACGGCGCCGCTATGGGTGGCTCCACCGCGCGCACGATGTCGGCCACGCTGATGGTGCCGGCCGGCCTGGCCAGCACGTAGCCACCGTCGCGCCCGCGCAGCGAGCGCACCAGGCCGGCCCGCCGCAGCTTGCCGAACAGCAGGTCCAGGTAGGACTTGGAACTGGCCGGCTGCGGCTGAAGGCGATGCAGCGGCACCGGCCCGCCGCGCGAGCTGAGGGCCAGCTCAACCATGGCGGCCACCGCGCGCGAGGCCGAGCCGCTCAGGCAGCGCTGCATGGGGTAACGTTCATCCGAACTTGAACAGCACACCGTGGCCGCCGCGCGGGTACTCCCAGGCGACGTTGGCGTGTTCGGTGCAGATCACGCGGCAGCTGCCGCATTCCAGGCAGCCGTCGGTGATCAGCGTCACGGCCCCGTTGCCCTCGGCCTTGTAGCAGGCCGCCGGGCAGACGAAGGTGCATTGCTGCGCTTCGCATTCGTTGGCGCAGACGGCGGCGTCCTTGATCTGGATGTGCGGCCGGCCGGGGTCGACCTTGTAGCGGTTCTGGAACAGCTTGTCTTCGACATTGACGGTCATGGCGGCCTCTTGCGTCGGATGCGTGGTGTGGGGTCGGTGGGAAGGCAGGCTCAGCGCGTGGCGCGCCAGAGCCGGAAGGCGTCGCCCAGCAGGCCGCGCAGGCTGCGCGCCGCCGTGAAGCTGCCCATCACCTCGCGTTGCTTGGTCATCTTGTCCACGCCGTCCACGGTGAACAGGGTCTTGGCGGCGTTGTTGACCAGGCCGGGGTAGGCAGTGAAGAACTGCGGGCTCTTCTCCAGCACCTCGGGCAGCCGGCGGTACTTCTTCAGGTCCTTCATCACGAAGCTCTGGTCCAGCGCGTCCTTGTAGGCCTTGAGCGTGCGCGCGCTCATGGGCTTGCCGGCGGCCTTGGCCTGGATCACCGTCTCGGCAGCCAGCCGGCCACTGGTCATGGCCAGGTTGGAGCCTTCGCGGTGGGCGGCATTGACGAAGCCACCCGAGTCGCCCACGATCATCCAGCCCTCGCCATAGACCTTGGGCACCGCGTTGAAGCCGCCTTCGGGGATCAGGTGGGCGCAATACTCCTTCATCTCGCCGCCTTCGATCAGCGGCGCGATGGACGGATGCTGCTTGAGCTTCTCGAGCAGCGCATACGGCGCGGTGCGGTTCGGGTTGGACTTGAAGTCGGCCAGCATGCAGCCCACGCCAATCGTCAGCGAGTCCTTGTTGGTGTAGAGGAAGCCGGTGCCCACCATGCCTTCGGTGACCGAGCCCATCATCTCGATCACCACGCCCTCTTCCTCGTTGATGTTGAAGCGGGCCTGGATGGTCTCTTCCGGCATGAAGAGGATCTCTTTCACCGCCAGCGCCACGTTCTTGGCCGACAGCTCGCCATGGAAGCCGGCCTTGCGCGCCAGCGTGGAGTTCACGCCGTCGGCCAGGATCACCACATCGGCGAACACGTCGCCGCCCAGGCGGTCGCAGTGCACGCCCATCACCCGCTCGCCATCCATCAGCAGGTGCTCCACCGTGGTCTCGCAAATCAGCAGCGCGCCGGCCTCGCGCACCTTGGATGAGAACCACTTGTCGAACTGCGCGCGGATGATGGTGTAGCGGTTGTAAGGCGGCTTGTTGTAGTCGTCGCTGCGGTAGTGGGTGCCGACGAAGCTGTGCTCGTCCAGCATCCACATGCGCTGTTCGATGATGTGGCGCTCCAGCGGCGCATCGTCGCGGAAGTCCGGGATGATCTTCTCCAGCGCGTCGCTGTAGAGGATGGCGCCCTGCACGTTCTTGCTGCCGGGGTATTCGCCGCGCTCGATCTGCAGCACCTGCAGGCCAGCCTTGGCCAGCGTGTAGGCCGCGGCATTGCCCGAAGGGCCGGCGCCGACGACGATCGCATCAAACTTTTCGTTGGCCATCTTCTTGCTCCTGTGGGGTCGGCGTTCAGGCGACTTTGCGGATCTGCGGCGTGAGCCGGGCGCGGAAGGCTTCGGTGAGCGCCGGCAGCACCTGCAGCGCATTGCCGACGATGCCGAAGTGGGCGAAGTCGAAGATGGGCGCGTTGGCGTCGGTGTTGATCGCGACGATCACGTCCGCCGCCTCCATGCCCACGCGGTGCTGTATCGCCCCCGAGATGCCGGCAGCGATGTAGAGCTTGGGCCGCACCGTCTTGCCGGTCTGCCCCACCTGCCGCTCGGCCTCCACCCAGCCGGCCTGGACCACCGGCCGCGTGGCGCCCACCTCGGCGCCCAGCACCCGCGCCAGGTCCCAGACGAGCTTGAAATTGTCCGGGTGCTTCAGGCCCTTGCCGCCGGAGACGATCACGTCGGCATAGGCCAGGTTGACGGTGTTGCGCTTGGCGTCCGGGATGAAGGCCAGCAGCTTGGTGACGATGTCGGTCTCGATCATGCCCAGCGTGGCTTCGGTGATCGTGCCGCTGCGGCTGGCATCGCGCCGGGGCATGGGCATCACGCGCGGGCGCACGGTGGCCATCTGCGGCCGGTAGGCCAGGGTCATGATGGTGCACAGCAGCGAGCCGCCGAAGGTGGGCCGGGTGGCGGCCAGCGCGCGGGTGGTGCCGTCGATGTTCAGCTCGGTGCAGTCTGCCGTGAGGCCGGTGGCCAGCGTGGTCGCCACCGAGCCGGCCAGGTCGCGGCCCATGGTGGTGGCGCCCAGCAGCACGATCTCCGGCTGGTACTGGTTGACCAGGTCGGTCAGGCCCTTGGTGAAGGGCTCGTTGCGGTAGCCCTTGAGCACCGGGTCGCGCATCACATAGCAGGTGTCGGCGCCGAAGGCGTAGGCTTCCTTGGCGAAGCTGTCCAGCGGCTCGTCCGGCCCACCCAGGATCACCCCATGCAGCGTCACGCCCAGCTTGTCAGCCAGCACCCTGCCCGCGCCCAGCAGTTCCCAGCTGACGGTGTGCACCTGGCCCCGGTCATGCTCGATGAACACCCAAACGCCCTTGTAGGCCTTCAGGTGCTCGGGCAACTCCATGTTGCGGCCCGCGCGGCCAGCGGGACGGGGGGCAGCGGGTTTGGCGGCTTCAGACATGGCAGCGTCCTTGGTCAGACGGAGAGTTGAGACACGATCTCTTCTTCCAGCAGCGGGTGCTGGGTGAAGATCTTGTCGAGCAGGTTCAGCGTGACGTCGTTCAGGCTGGTGTCGACCACGCTCATCAGGTCGGCCTTCTGGCTGCGCGGCGTGGGGCCGAAAACCTTGCTGACGACGGTGGGCGAGCCCTTCAGGCCGATCTTCGTCAGGTCCTCGATGCCGGCGTCTTCCTTGTTCCAGCGGCGCACCGGGAAGCGCGCGGCACGCAGCATGTCGTCCATGCCGGCAAAGCGCATTTCGTTGGTGCCTTCGAGCATGGTGATCAGGCTGGGCAAGGTGGTGTCCAGCAGTTGCACACCGCCTTCGGCACGCCGCTCCACCTGCAGGCGGCGGGCATCCAGGTCCACCTTCACGACGCGGCTCACGTAGGTCAGCAGGTTCAGGCCCAGGCGCTTGGCCACGCCGGGGCCGACCTGGGCGGTGTCGCCGTCAATCGTCTGCTTGCCGGTGAACACCAGGTCCACGGCCTGCTCCTGGGCTATCTTGCGGATCGCCGCTGCCAGCGCGTAGGAGGTGGCCAATGTGTCGGCGCCGGCAAAGGCGCGGTCGGTCACCAGGATGGCGTCCGTCGCGCCGAAGCTGATGCATTTGCGCAGCGCGTCTTCGGCCTGCGGCGGGCCCATGCACAGCATGGTGACGCGCCCGCCGAATTCGTCCTTCAGGCGCAGCGCCTCTTCCAGCGCAAACAGGTCGTAGGGGTTGACGATGGCCGGCACGCCCTGGCGCATGATGGTGTTGGTCACCGGGTGGACGCGGATCTGCGCCGAGTCCGGGACCTGCTTGATGCAGACGACGATGTGCATGGGGTGCTCTCCTGTGCTGCGGCCGGCGGTGGGGGATCAGGCGGCGCGGCGCTGCGCCAGGCTTTCGCGCAGCGAGCCCAGCGACACGTGCTGCTGGCCCTGCGCGTCCTGGAAGACCTTGAAGACCTTCTCGGTCACGGCGTTCGAGGTGGTGAAGTCCTGGTAGGCCCGGCCCAGCAGCGCGCGGTAGCGGCTGAACAGGCCGATCTCGTCCAGATCGGCCAGTCCCTCGGCTCGGTGCAGGTACTGGTAGAAGCGCTTGAGGATGTGCAGGCGGTTCACGTTGACGACCTGCTCGTCGTACGCGATGCCGAAGAACTCCAGGAACTCGTTGGCACTGGAGAGGGCCTTCAGGCGGGTGGTGAGGTCGGTCATCTCGGATCTCCGGGTGGCGTGGGGTCGGTGGGCTGAGGCGGAAAGTCGGTTGACTGAGGCTGCGTCAGAGCGCTGGCTGGAAGGCCTGGTAGAACTGCAGCAGCTCGGCCCGCCCCGGCGTGCGCTTGGTGGCCAGCACATGGCCGCGGATGCGCTCCAGCAAGGCCGGAACCTGCTCGGCGGCCAGGCTCAGGCCCAGGCCCTGGTAGGCCGCCTGCACCGCATGGCTGCCGCTGTGCTTGCCCAGCACCGTGGTGTGCTGCCGGCCCAGCTCGGCCGGGTCGAAGCCTTGGTAGTTCAGCGGGTCCTTGAGCAGGCCGTCGACATGGATGCCGGACTCGTGCGTGAACACCGCCGCGCCAACGATGCTCTTGTTCGCCGCCACCGGCCGGCCCGAGGCCCCGGCGACCAGGGCCGAGATGGCCGGCAGCGCACGCGCGTCGACGCCGGTGTGCACGCCGTGCAGGTGGCGCATGGCCATCACCACCTCTTCCAGCGCCGCATTGCCGGCCCGCTCGCCCAGGCCGTTGACGGTTGTGCTGGCATGGGTGGCGCCGGCGCGCCAGGCGGCCAGCGTGTTGGCGGTGGCCAGGCCCAGGTCGTCGTGGGCGTGCATCTCGATGTCCAGGTCCACCTCGCGGCGCAGCAGGCCGATGCGATGCGCGGTCTCGAACGGATCGAGGATGCCCAGCGTGTCGGCATAGCGCACGCGCTCTGCGCCCGCGGCCTGCGCGGTGGTGGCGGCGCGGGCGAGGAAGGCATCGTCGGCGCGCGAAGCATCCTCGAAGCCCACGCTGATGCGCGCGCCAGCGTCCGCCACGCGGCGCACGAACTGCGTGATCGTGGCCAGCACCCAGGCCCGGTCGCGCCGCAGCTTGCGCTCGATCTGGATGTCGGAGGCCGGGATCGACAGGTGCACGATGTCCGCGCCGCAGCGCAGGGCCGCAGCAAGATCGGCCTCGCACATGCGGCCCCATACCATGGTGCGGGCGTTGAGCCGCAGCTGCTGGATGGCTCGGATCACCGCCTCTTCATGCGGCCCCATCGCCGCCACGCCCACCTCCATCTCCGGCACGCCAGCGGCGTCGAGTGCGCTGGCGATGGCCAGCTTCTCGTCGTCGCTGAAGGCCACGCCCGCGGTCTGCTCACCGTCGCGCAGCGTGGTGTCGTTGATCGTGAAGGGCCGGGGAGATCCAGGGGCTTGCATGTGCCTTCCTTGCATTGCTGAGTGCTTCATCGCAAGCGGTGTGCCATGCCACTCAGGTCACTCAAGTCATTGATTCACAAGGAAATCTCTGACTTGTTCGGGCGCGCGGAGGGCCTGTGTCATTTGTCGCTTGTTCGACAGCCGACGCGCAGCGGGTGAGGCTCGGCTTCTTAGCGCTCACGCGCATGGTTCTTGGTGTAGCGCGGCAGCTCAATCACCAGGGCCTCGCCCTTGACCCGCACGCAGCAGGACAGGCGCGACTGCGGGTCCACGCCCCAGGCGTCATCGAGCTGGTCTTCCTCTTCCTCGTCGGCCGGGGCCAGGGACTCGGCGCCAGCGCGCACGTGCACATGGCAGGTGGCGCAGGCGCAGACCTTCTCGCAGGCGTGCTCGATGGCCACGCCCGCCGCCAGCAACTCGTCCACCAGCTTGCGCCCTCGCCTGGCCTGCAGCACCAGCCCTTGCGGGCACAGCTCGGCATGCGGCAGCACGGTCACCTGGGTGCGCTCCGGCGTGGCGGCCGAGGTGGCGGCGGCGTTGGCAGAAGGGACGGACGCAGGCAGGGCCTGCGGATCGGCGGAGGAGCTCATGGCAGGCCTTGTGGAGAACGGAGATGAAGAGGCGCCTCAATCGGCACCCGGATGGGCGCGACGCCCTATGCAGCGAACTGGTCCAGCGAGCGGCCGGACAAGGCCTCGCGCACGCGCAGGTCCATGCGGCGCGCGGCAAACGGCGTGGTGGCCGCGTTGAGGCCTTCGGTCGCGTCGCGCAAGGCCTGGCGCAGCTGCTGGTGCGCCGTGGCACCCGTTCCTTCGTCGCTGGCGCATTGTTCGAGCAGGTCGGCCACGTCCTGCATGGCGCGCAGGATGAGGAACTGCTCGCGCGGCAGCAGCAGCGCCTGGTCGGCGGCCAGCGCACTGTCCACCGCGTCCAGCAGGCGCCTCGCATCCAGCTCGGCCTCGCGCAGCATGCGCGCGGCTGCATCGGCTTCGGCGCTGTGCATCGCGCTGCGCAGCATGTCGGCCACGGTGTGGTGCGCCAGGCCGTAGCTGGGCTTGACCTCCACATGGGTCTGCACCCCGGTGGTCTGCTCGCTGGCGCTGACGGACAGCAGCCCATCGGCATCGATCTGGAAGGTCACGCGGATGCGCGCCGCGCCGGCCACCATCGGCGGAATGCCGCGCAGCGTGAAGCGGGCCAGCGAGCGGCACTCGCTCACCAGCTCGCGCTCGCCCTGCACCACGTGGATGGACATGGCCGTTTGCCCATCCTTGAAGGTGGTGAATTCCTGCGCGCGGGCGGTGGGCACGGTGGTGTTGCGCGGGATGATCTTCTCGGCCAGGCCGCCCATGGTTTCCAGCCCGAGCGACAGCGGGCAGACGTCCAGCAGCAGCAGGCCGGTTTCGCCGCCAGGGCCGCGGGCATGGTTGCCTGCCAGCTGGTCGGCCTGGATGGCGGCGCCCAGCGCCACGGCTTGGTCGGGGTCGATGTTGGTCAGCGGCGGCTTGCCGAAGAAGCCGGCCACGGCCTGACGCACCTGGGGCATGCGGGTGGCGCCGCCCACCAGCACCACGCCGTCCACCTGGTCGACCGTGAGCCCGGCGTCGCGCAGCGCGCGCCGCAGCGGGCCCAGCGTGCGCTGCACCAGCGGCTGGGTCAACGCCTCCAGCGTGGCGCGGTCCAGCCGCGCACTGGCTTGCTGACCCGAGGCATGGCGGCATTGCATCCACACCTGGTCTTCTGCGCTGAGGGCTTCCTTGGCCTGGCGCGCCGCGGAGTGCAGCGCGCCGGCATCGGCCTCGGCCCAGATGAGGCCAGCACCGCCGGTCTGCGCCACGAACCAGCGGGCGATCTCGGCATCGAAGTCGTCGCCGCCCAGCATGGCGTCGCCATGTGTGGCCAGGACTTCGAAGACGCCGCGGCTGAGCCGCAGCACCGACACGTCGAAGGTGCCGCCGCCCAGGTCGTAGACCACATAGGCGCCCTCGCTGGCGTTGTCCAGCCCGTAGGCCACGGCCGCGGCGGTGGGCTCGTTGAGCAGGCGCAGCACCGTCAGGCCGGCACGTTGGGCGGCGTCCTTGGTGGCCTGGCGCTGGGCATCGTCGAAATAGGCCGGCACGGTGATGACGGCGCCCACCAGCGGCCCGCCAAGTGCGGCCTCGGCGCGCTCGCGCAGCGTGCGCAGCACCTCGGCCGCCACGTCCACAGGGCTTTTCAGGCCGGCCCGCGTGGGCACGCCGATGGCACCTGGCCCCAGCGCCTCCAGCGCGTAAGGCAGGCTGCCGGGCGCGATGTCCTGCAGCGCGCGGCCGATCAGCCGCTTGGCCGATGCCACCGTGTTCTGCGGGTCGGCCGCGGCCATCGCGCGGGCCTCGTGGCCCACCAGCGGCGCGGCATCCGCCCCGTAGTGCACGACCGAAGGCAGCAGCAGCCGGCCCTGCGCATCGCCCAGCACGGCGGGCACGCCGCTGCGCAAGGTGCCCACCAGCGAATGGGTGGTGCCCAGGTCAATGCCCACCGCCAGCCGGTGCTGGTGCGGCGCCGCCGCGCGGCCGGGTTCGGCAATCTGCAGCAAAGCCATCATGTACCTCTTGGAGTGAACAGGGAACAGCCGGCGATCAGGCTCCCCCAAACCCAGCGACCGCCGCAGGACGGCTCTGCCGGCCTGCCAGCGGTGCCCCCTTGAGGGGGCGCGCGAAGCGCGTAGGGGGTGGGCCCGTCTAGACCGCGAAGGACTCGCCGCAGCCGCAGTTGGCGGTGGCGTTCGGGTTGTGGAACTTGAAGCCTTCGTTGAGGCCTTCGCGCACCCAGTCCAGCTGGGTGCCGTCGACCAGCGGCAGGCTCTTGGCGTCCACCAGCAGGGTCACGCCCTCGCTGGCGAACTGCAGGTCTTCCGGTGCGGGGGACTCGGCGAATTCCAGCGCGTAGGCATAGCCCGAGCAGCCGCTGGTCTTCACGGCCACGCGTAGGCCGAAGCCGCCGCCGCGCTGCGCCAGCGCCTTCTGGATCTGTTTCGCGGCCTTGGGCGTCACACTGAGTGTCATGACGGCCTCACACGCTGAAGGAGCTGCCGCAGCCGCAGGTGCTGGCGGCATTGGGGTTGCGGATGATGAAGCGCGAGCCGTCCAGGCTTTCCTCGTAGTCGATCTGCGCGCCCATCACGTACTGCAGGCTGGAGGCATCGACCAGCACCTTGATCGCGCCGGCCTCGACGCAGAGGTCGTCTTCCTTGGCCACGTCGTCGAACGCGAAGCCGTACTGGAAGCCGGAGCAGCCGCCGCCGGTCACGAAGATGCGCAGCTTCAGCTCAGGGTCGCCCTCCTCGGCCAGCATCGCGCCGACCTTGCCGATGGCCGCGTCGCTGACCTGCAGCTTGGGTGCGCCTTCGGGCAGTACGAAGGGCTCTGAGGGCGGGCGGGGCGTGGTGGCGCAGCTGCTGCCGGCGTTCGGTTGGGATTGGCAAGCGGACATGGTGGGTTCCTGTTCGGTGAACGGCCACTGGGGCCAGGGAGGCGAAGGAAATCCGCGGCGCTCAGGCGACTGCAGTGGCGTTCGCGGCGGACGGGCTGCAGGCGGGCTGTTCCAGCGTGGTCGCGGCGCCCGCATCCGTGGCGACATGGCGCTGCCGGTAGTCGGCCACCGCCGCCTTGATGGCGTCTTCGGCGAGGATGGAGCAATGGATCTTCACCGGCGGCAGCGCCAGCTCCTCGGCGATGCTGGTGTTCTTGATGGCCAGCGCCTGGTCCAGCGTCTTGCCCTTGACCCATTCGGTGACCAGCGACGAGGAGGCGATGGCCGAGCCGCAGCCGTAGGTCTTGAAGCGTGCGTCCTCGATCAGGCCGGTGGCCGGGTTCACGCGGATCTGCAACTTCATCACGTCACCGCAGGCCGGCGCACCGACCATGCCGGTGCCCACGCCATCGTCGTCCGCGCCAAAGGCGCCCACGTTGCGCGGGTTCTCGTAGTGCTCGATGACTTTTTCGCTGTAGGCCATGGGGGCTCCTGGGGCTCTGGGAATGAAGGGGCGGATTGGGAGGGGCTCAGTGCTCGGCCCACTGCACGCTGGCGAGATCCACGCCGGCGCAGTGCATGTCCCACAGCGGGCTCAGCTCGCGCAGGCGGGCCACCGTGGCTTTCACGCGGGCCAGTGCGGTGTCGATGTCGGCCTCGGTGGTGAAACGGCCGAACGAGAAGCGGATCGAGCTGTGGGCCACTTCGTCGGACAGGCCCAGCGCGCGCAGCACGTAGCTGGGCTCCAGGCTGGCCGAGGTGCAGGCCGAGCCGGAGGACACGGCAATGCCCTTCATTCCCATCAGCAGCGACTCGCCTTCGACGAAGGTGAAGCTCAGGTTCAGGTTGTGCGGCACGCGCTGCTGCAGGCTGCCGTTGACCAGCACCTCGGGGATCTCGCGAGCCCCCGCCAGCAGCCGGTCGCGCAGCGCCGCGATGCGCTGGTTCTCGCTGGCCATGCTTTGCCGCGCCAGCCGGTAGGCCTCGCCCATGCCGACGATCTGGTGCGTGGCCAGCGTGCCCGAGCGCATGCCGCGCTCGTGGCCGCCGCCGTGCATCTGCTCCTCGATGCGCACGCGCGGCTTGCGCCGCACATAGAGCGCGCCAATGCCCTTGGGGCCGTAGGTCTTGTGGGCCGACAGGCTCATCAGGTCCACCGGCAGCGTGGCCAGGTCGATCTCTACCTTGCCGCTGGCCTGCGCCGCGTCCACATGGAACAGCACGCCCTTGCTGCGGCACAGCGCGCCAATCGCGGCCACGTCCTGGATCACGCCGATCTCGTTGTTGACGAACATCACCGAGACCAGCAAGGTGTCCGGCCGCAGCGCGGCCTTGAGCACGTCGATGTCCAGCAGGCCATCGGGCTGCACGTCCAGGTAGCTCACCTCGAAGCCCTGGCGCTCCAGTTCCCGCATGGTGTCGAGCACGGCCTTGTGCTCGGTCTTCAGCGTGATCAGGTGCTTGCCCCTGGCCTGGTAGAAGCGGGCCGCGCCCTTCAGGGCCAGGTTGTTGGACTCGGTCGCGCCCGAGGTCCAGACGATCTCGCGCGGGTCTGCGCCGATCAGCCCGGCCACATGCTCGCGGGCGATCTCCACCGCCTCTTCGGCGGCCCAGCCGTAGGCATGGCTGCGGGAGGCCGGGTTGCCGAACTGCTCGTACAGGTAGGGCACCATGGCATGGACCACGCGCGGGTCCACCGGCGTGGTGGCGGCATAGTCGAGATAGATCGGCTTGCCGTCCAGCTTCAGATCCAGCGAACCCCGTGTCGAGCCATTCATCGCACCACTCCCAGTCAGGTCAGGTGCTCCTTCTTCTCAAGGAACGTGCCAGTTCCGGTAGCTCATTTCCCGGCGCCGGAAACATCAAATGAATCAGTCACTTGGCGGCATTCGAGCGAGCTGGGAATCGATGCCGCACGACCACCGGCCCCTGTCGTGCGGACAGCCGCTGTCGGCTTTGTCGGATGTACGACGCAGCGGCGCCGGGCCGCCCGGGGCCCTGCCCTGCGAAGGCGCTGCGGGCCCGTTGTTTGCGTCAGCAGCAAGGCACCGCCCCGCGCAAGACGCAACCCGACAAGCGACCGACCATGAACCTCTTCACCGGCGAATCAGCAGACGAATTCTTTGGCGGCGAGATGCCGGCGGCCGCTCGCCAGGCGCTTCGCCTGGCAGCCCACGCGCCGCGCGAGGAAGTGGCCTCGCTGCTGTGGACCGCGCAAGCCATGGCGCCGCAGGCGCTGGGCGTGTATTACGTGCTCTACAAACACCACGCCAGCCAGCGCGAACTGGCCGAGGCCGAACGCGCCGCGCGCCGCGGCCTGCAGGAGGCCGCCCGCCAGGCCGGCCTGGCGGCAGACTGGCGCTCGGTCACGCCGGCCACGCTGCCGACCGGCGTGGACTTCCAGGGCAGCGGCCCGGCGCGCTTCTGGCTGTTCACGCTCAAGGCCCTGGCCTTCCTCAGCCTGCGCGGCGGCCACCCTGAGGGGGCCCGTGAACTGCTGGCCACCATCGCCGCGCTGGACCCGCAGGCGCGCATCGGCGACGAGGTGGTGGCCTCGCTGCTGGCCTCGATCAGCGGCGGTGCCGGCGTCTGAAACAGGCGCCTGAATTCACCGAAGCCCGGTGTCCCTCACCCTTGCTCACCGGCAAGGGCTGCGACGTCCGACAGGCAAGTCGAAACCAGCCTGCTGCTTCAAGCCGGCACCATCAGCATCAGCCCGGAAGCGGTGTTCGAGATGGGGATGTGGTAGTTCCGATGCAGGCAGCGCACCGGGCCGCCAAGTGCTGCGCGGGTGGCCAGCCACATCAGCAGCTCCACGCCCTGGGTGCCGGCCTTCTCCACCAGTTCGGGGATGCTGAACCGGGTGGCCCATTCGGGGTCGCTCACCAGGCTGTCCATGAACTGCAGGTCGAAGGCCTTGTTGATGAAGCCGGCGCGCTGGCCGTCGAGTTGGTGGCTCAGCCCACCGGTACCGAGCACGGCCACGCGGGCATCGCCAGGCCAGCAGGCAATGGCCCGGCCCACCGCCTCGCCCAGCGCCCAGCAGCGGCGTGCCGAAGGCAGCGGGATTTGCACGGTGTTAATGCAGATGGGCACCACCTTCACCGGCCACTGCTGGTCCGGCCAGAGCAGCGCCATGGGCAGCGTGAAGGCATGGTCCACCACCATCTCCTGGCAGGTGGTGAGGTCGAAGTCCTCGGCCATCAGCCGCTCGATCAGGTGCCAGGACAGCGCGGGATCGCCCTCGAAGGCCGGCAGCGTGGGCAAGCCCCAGCCTTCGTCGGCATTGCGGTACTGCGGCGCGGCGCCCAGCGCGAAGGTGGGCATCTTGTCGAGGAAGAAGTTCAGGCCGTGGTCGTTGTAGAAGACGACCAGCACGTCCGGCCGGGCTTCGGCCAGCCAGCGGTGCACCGGGGCGAAGGCGTCGAAGAAGGGCTTCCAGTAGGGGTCTTGCTGCAAGCCTTTGGCAATGGCGCGGCCAATGGCCGGGACGTGGGACGTGCAGATGCCGCCGATGAGTTGGGCCATGGGGTTCTCCTTCAGCGCGCGGCCAGCAACTTGGCCTGGAATTCGGCCTTGGTGGTGCCGGTCTGCTGGGCGCCGATGTCCTGCATGTCCAGCCCGAAGATGCCGGCCAGCTTGGCCAGGTAGTAGGCATTGCCGCCAGCCTCGATCATCTGCAGCACCTGGCGGCTGCGCACCGCCTCGCGCTGCGGCGGCGTGAGGCCGTAGCGGGTGCAGTAAGCGTCCTCGTCCTGCAGGAAGGCGGCGCGGGCAGCGGCTTCATTGAACGAGAAGCACATCTTGTTGAGCGCGTAGCCCTTGATGGCCTGCCGGCCGTCGAACAAGGTGGTGCCTGGAATGTCCGGTGTGCACATGGCGAGCCCTTTCTCGGGGTGTTTCAGCACGGGGTTTGATGCCGCTCAGTATTCCGGTGCCCCAGTGCCGGATAAAGGGCGCCACACTCAAGCAACCCATGAACGTCATCGATCATTTGGACCTGGACGGCCACTTGCTCGCGCTGCTGTTGGCGGTGCATGAAGAGGGCTCGGTGACCCGCGCTGCGCAGCGCCTGGACCTCACGCAGTCGGCCGTCAGCCACGGGCTGGACCGGCTGCGGGCCATCGTCGGCCACCCCTTGTTCGTGAAGTCGGGCCGCGGCATTGCGCCCACCGCGCAGGCGGACCTGCTGGCCGGCCGTGCGCGCCGGCTGCTCGATGAGCTGCGCGGCTTCAGCCTGGCGGCAGGCTTCGAGCCGGCCCGGCTGCAGGCCTGCATCGCCGTGGCGGCCAATGACCTGCAGCGCGACCTGCTGCTGCCGCGGCTGCTGCGCCGGCTGCGGTCGCAGGCACCGGGCCTGACGCTGAGGGTGATGGATTCAGGCGCGCCAGAGCCCGCGATGCTGCGCGAGCAGGCCTGCCAGCTGATCCTCACGCCGCGCCCACCTGAAGGCGCGGACCTGATGCAGAAGCGCTTGTTCGAGGACGCCTACCGCGTCTTCTACGACCCGGCCTGCCGCGCCGCGCCCGCGGGCCTTGCGGACTACCTCGCGGCCGAGCATGTCAGCGTGCTGTACGCGCCGCGCCGCACGCTGGCGGTGGACGACTGGCTCGCCGCACAAGGCGTGGCGCGCAGCATCGTGGCCACGGTGCCGGGCATGGCCGGCCTGGGCGCGATGTTACGCGGCAGCGCCTGGCTGGCCACCGCGCCCAGTCTGTTGGCACAAGGCGCACTGGCTGGCCTGGCCTCGGTCGCGCCGCCGCTGGCCACGCCACCGCTGCCCATGTATGCCGTGTGGCACCTGCGGCACCAGGAGGACCCGGTGCACCGCTGGCTGCGCGCCGCATTGGCAGCGGAAGTTGAAGCGGCACTGGCCGCCGCGATCAGTGCCCAGGACCCGGGCGGTGAACCCAGGTCCTGAAGGTGGGCCTCACTCCGCCTGCGGCGTGATCTTTTCAAACCTCAGGATGGCCGAACCGGTGTTGTCGTAGCAAGGCTCGTCGATGACGATGGCCGAAAACTTGCCAACGCCCTTCACCTTGAACTGCTGGGCTTTGCCAGCCTTCACGGCCAGGCCCCATCCCGTCTTGGCCGCGCTGCCACCGCGGATGACGACGGTGTCAATGAGGCAACCACCGGTGGGATCTTCACCGCCACAGCTCATGTCGTTGTCCACCAGCGAAACGGTGTAGCTGCCGGCGTCCAGCTGGAAGGTGACCCGGCCGCCGGTCATCGTGTCCAGGCTCAGGCAGGCCGCCTTGGCGTCGATCAACACGTCCTGCGCGATGGCACTGGTAGCGGCCACGGCCGCAAAACCCACAACAGCAATTTTCTTGATCGCGTTCAACATTTCGATTCCCCTTGATGATTCATTCCAAATGACGGCGGCCTGCACTTCCTGATGCTTGTCAGAAGCGAGGGGCCGCAGGGCTGGCAGCCGCATGTGCTCGCCTCGAAGGCGGGAGCCAGCAGTTGCCATGGCTGCGCATGCTAGGCAGCCTGCGTAGTCGGCCCGTAGTCGGAACCTGCGGGGATGGAAGGTTGACGGACCGTCAGGCCACCGGACCCGCCACGACCGACAGCAAGGTCTCGCCGGTGGCAACGAGCTTCTCGGCACCGGCCGCCTGGGCATACAACTCACAGGTGGTGAACACCTGCGACTTGCCTGGCTTGACGACACGCGCCCTGGCCACGAACCGCTCGCCCGTCACCGGGCGCAGGCAGTTGACTGAAAAGTGCGAGGCCAGCACCCGCCCGGCGACGGTCGCCGCAGCGAAGCCGCAGGCCGTGTCGATGAGCGCGCCGATCAAGCCGGCATGCAGGAAGCCAGCGTACTGCCCGACTTCCGGCCGCCATGCCATGGCGATCTCGACCTTGCCGGCCTCCGCGCTGATGACTTCGATGCCGCACCATCGATTGAAGGCCGCAGTCTGGTTGATGGCTCGGATCTGGGCCAGCGGGTCAGGCAGAGAGTCCATTGCGATGCGTCCCGAGAAGGTAGACAAGGGCAATGTAGGCCGCGGGTTCGGGCGCGGCTGTCAAGGCGGGGACAATTGCCGCACGGCCCTTCCCGCTACCGGCCAACCAGCACAGGCGTGTTGCCTTGCACGATCACGCAGTTCTTGCTTTCCTTGCAGGCCTCCGAATAGCGTTTGATGCCCTCCAGCTGCACGAACTGCGCCGCGTCCAGCTTCATCTGCTCGCGGTAGGCGTTGTCCGCGTTGGCGCGGCTTTGCTCCGCCTGCAACCGTGAATCCTCGGCAAGCTTGCGCTGTGTCTCCGTCTTCTTGCGCTGCTGCTGCACCGCAGTCGCATTCATCTCGGCGATCACCGGTGCATCGGGCAAGGCCTTGCCCATGTTCACGTTGAGCAATTCGACGTGCAGGCCGGTCGCCTTGATGTGCTCCCGAAACTGCCGCGCGATTTCCTTTTCGATCGCCGCCAGGGTCTCCGGGTCCGTCATGATGGGCGTCATCGAATACTTCTTCGTCACGTCCCGGACGATGGTCCGGTATTGCTCCTTCAGGTTGTTCTCATACCAGCCGCTGGCACCGAACTTCTTGACCAGCTCGGCCGGATCCTTCCATTGGATGACGACGTAACTCGCGTAGTTGATGAAGTTGTTGTCCCCCGTGGCCAGATGCTCCAAAGGTTCGTCGCGTTTCGTCGGCACCAGCGAAACCTCCAAGCCATCGGTCGTCAGCCAGTACCAGGACAGACCCGGCTTCTGGGTTTCGTCGCGCGGGCCGCCGTGCCCGAAGAACCAGGGGTTGTCGATCAAGACGGTCTCCGACCCCGGCGGCGTCACGATGCGGTGACAGCCCGACAGGAGCAAGACGGAAAGAAGCAAGTTCAAGTGCCGCATGTTGGGTCCATGATGAAGAGAATGTCGGATTGCATCGCGGTGCAAGATCATTGCGCTGGTTGTTCGCAGGACGGCGTCGCAGGAGCCTCGTCACCTGAACCTTGCGCGCCCAGGGCGGCAGTTCGGCCGCCCGCGGAGACCGAAAACGGTCGGCAGTGCCCATTCTTCACCGTTGGCTGAGCAAGCAGGCAGGCCGTGTTGAACTGAACCATCACGGCGCCCCCGGCCTGGAGATGCGGTGAGCCATGCGCGGGATCGCCCCCCGGCGCTTTTTTCGGGCCATTATGGTCACTGGCGGGGTCGCGTAAAGCGCTGGTGAATGGCCAATCGGCATCAAGCCTTGCGCTCACCACCTTCACATCTGCGGGCGCGGGCGAGACAGGGCGCTGAACTGACGAGGAAGTCGGCGCCGGCTTGGGCGTTAGCCAGGGCGTTGGTGGCGCTGACGCCGCCTGCGGGGGCAACGAGGGGCGCAGGCCGCGCTCGGCCAGGGCTTGGGCCTCGCTGCCCCACTTCCACGACCAGGCGCTTTTCGGGCTGGGCAGCGCGCAGCGCGGCGGGCCAGGAACAGGCTGCGTTCAGGGAAGACCAGCAAGGATTCGGACAGGCCCAGGCGGGGCATCACGGCGCCACCCGCGGCCACCGCACGCACGGCCGGCGCGCCGCTGCAGAGTGGCGCGTCTTCCGCCACCAGCAGCGCAGCAGTTCGTCGCTCAGGCGGTCCATGGCGCGGGCGCCCCACGCAGGTTTCAAAGGCGGGGAATGTGCTGCGGCGGCACGATCTCGAATCCGCTGTGGTGAGCCCGGCCGCCGCAGCTGCCCTCGCCTTCGATGACTTCCACGGTGCGCAGCCACTGGCCGTTCAGGCAGCGCCAGGCCTCGAAGTCTTCGGCGCGCAGCATGCGCATGCAGGGCTGGTCTTCGTCGTCGAAGCTGTAGTCCCACTGCGAGAAGTGGTGGCGGTAGTAGCAGAGCAGGCCCAGCGCGTCGTAGCCGCGCCACTTGGAGGCAGGCACGCCGTCGTCGTGGTGCGATTCGATGCGCACCGGCCAGCAGACCTGGGCCTGCAGTTCGGCCGGCAGGCGCGCCTGCCAGCTCTGGGGTTCACGCTCCATGGTGTGTCTCTCCTTTGACCGGCCCTCAGCGACATTCAGCGCCCTTCAGCGCATCAGCGAGACGGCCTTGATCTGGGCGAAAAGGGGCTGGCCCACCGCCAGTTGCAGGCCTTCGAACGAACGCCGGGTGATGCGGGCAAGCAGGCGTGTAGCGGCGGGCATGGCTTGGGTGGCATGGCCCAGGCGCAGGCCCAGCAGCGCGGTGGCGGCGCCCAGCTGCACCTCGGCCAGCGTGACGGGCAGCACGTTAAGGATGCTGCTGTCGGCCGCGGCGCTGCGGGCCACGCTCACGTCCCGCGCCAGCACGCGGGCGCGCACGGGGCTGCCGGGCGGCTGCGCCAGCGCGCCTACCCACAGCCCCAGTGCTTGCTCACCGCCGCCTTGCCCGGCGCCGTCCAGGCCGAGCAGGCTGAGGCCGAACGGCGGGTCATGCGCCTGCACCGTAGCCTGCAGCACCACGCCGGCATCCTCGGCGGAGGCCAGTGGCAGGTCTGTGCGGGCCAGCAGCTCGGCCAGCGGGCCGGAAGCCTGCACCCGGCCGGCGGCCATCAGCACCAGGTGGTCGGCCAGGCGGGCGACCTCGTCCAGCGCGTGGGTGACGTAGACGATGGGCATGGCCAGCGCCACATGCAGGCGCTCCAGGTAGGGCAGGATCTCGGCCTTGCGGGCAGCGTCCAGCGCGGCCAGCGGCTCGTCCATCAACAGCAGCTGCGGGCTGGTGAGCAGTGCGCGGGCAATGGCCACGCGCTGGCGCTCGCCGCCCGAGAGCGTGACGGGCTGGCGGGCCAGCAGGTGATCGATGCCCAGCAGTGCCGCGGCCTGCGCCAGCTCGATGCGGGCGCTGCCAGGCGCCACGCGCCGCAGGCCGTAGCGCAGGTTCTTCTCCACGCTGAGGTGAGGGAACAGCGCGGCTTCCTGGATCACGTAGCCGATGGGGCGCTGGTGCGGCGGCAGGAAGCGGCCGGCCGCATCGTCCTGCCAGACCTGCTCGGCGGCCTGGCCCACGGCGACGCTGCCCTGCGCGCGCTCCAGCCCGGCCAGCGCGCGCAGCACGGTGGTCTTGCCGCAGCCCGAAGGGCCGAACAGCGCGGTGATGCCGCGCGCGGGCAGTTGCAGCGCCAGGTCCAGCGTGAAGTCACGCCGGGGCAGGCGCAGCTGCAGGCTGATCATGGCGCGCCCGCCACGGTGGACGCGACCCGCGCCGCTGCGCGCGGCCGGTTGACCAGCTGCAGCGAGACCAGCACGGCCAACGCGAACACGACCATCGCGGCGGCCAGGCGGTGCGCGTCGGCAAACTCGGTGGCTTCGACGTGGTCGTACAGCGCCACGCTGAGCACGCGCGTCTTGCCGGGGATGCTGCCGCCCAGCATCAACACCACGCCGAATTCGCCCAGCGCGTGGGCGAAGCCCAGCACCAGCGCCGTCACCAGGCCGGGGCGGGCCAGCGGCAGCGCGATGGAGAAGAAGCGGTCCAGCGGGCCGGCGCGCAGCGTGGCGGCGGCCTCCAGCAGGCGCGGCGGAATCGCCTCGAATGCCTGCTGCAGCGGCTGCATCACGAAAGGCAGCGAGCACAGCACCGAGCCCACCACCAGCCCGGCGAAGGTGAAGGGCAGCCGGCCCAGGCCCAACGCCTGCGTGGCCTGGCCCATCGGCCCCTGCGGGCCCATGAGCACCAGCAGGTAGAAGCCCAGCACGGTGGGCGGCAGCACCAGCGGCATGGCCACCAGCGCCGTCCACAATGGCTTGAGCGCCGATCGGGTGCCCGCCAGCCACCAGGCCAGCGGCGTGCCCAGCAGCAGCAGGAGCACGGTGCTGAGACCGGCCAGTTGCAGGCTCAGGGTGATGGCCTGCCAGTCAGCCGGGGAGAAGGCCACGGAGAAGGACAGCGTGGTCACAGGTGCCTCAATGGCCGTAGCCGTAGGCGGCGATCACGGCGCGGGCGGCGGGGGTCTTGAGGTAGTCCAGCAGCGCACGGGCGGCGGCGCTGCCCTCGCCGGCCTTGAGCAGCACCGCATCCTGGCGGATCTCGCCATACAGCGTGGGCGGCACCAGCCAGTACGAGCCGCGCGGCAACTTGCCGGGCTCGGCCACCTGAGAAAGCGCGACAAAGCCCAGCTCGGCATTGCCGGTGAGCACGAACTGGTAGGCCTGGGCGATGCTCTCGGCGGTGACCAGCTTGGGCGCCACCGCCTCGGTGAGGCCGCGCGCCTTCAGCGCTTCCATGCCGGCCGCGCCATAGGGCGCGAGCTTGGGATTGGCCACGGCCAGGTGCTGGAACTTGCCGCCAGCCAGCACCTGGCCCTCGGCGTCCACCAGGCCGGGCTGCGCGCTCCACAGCACCAGCTTGCCCAGCGCGTAGGTGAAGTTGCTGGCCGGCACCGCCAGGCCTTCCTGGATCAGCTTGCGCGGGGTTTCGTCGTCCGCCGCGAGCAGCACCTCGAAGGGCGCGCCGGCCTGGATCTGCGTGTAGAACTTGCCGGTGGATCCGCTGGTGCTGAGCAGCGTGTGGCCGGTGGCGCTGGCAAAGCCTTCGGCGATGCGGGCCAGCGGGCCGGCGAAGTTGGCGGCGACGGCCACCTGCACTTCGCCCGCGCCGGCCTGGGCGGCCAGCAGGCCACCGAGCAGGGTCAGCACGATGCGCGTCTTCAGCGAATCACGGGACGGGAACATGAGGACTCCTTGGGTTCGGGATGGCATGGTGCGGATGCGGGGATTCAGCCCAACATCAACAGGATCACATTCGAGGCCTGGAACACCGCGCCAGCGGGCTGGCCCTCGGCCAGGCCCAGGTGCTGCACAGAGTCGTGGGTGGCGACCGCCACGACCGTGCGGCCGCTGTCCAGGCGCAGCTTCACCTCGCTGTTCACCGGCCCTTCGTGGATGGCGGCGACGGTGCCCCACAGCTGGTTGTCGGCGCTGATGCGCTGGCCGCGGTCGGTCAGCAGCATGACGGCGGAGGACTTGATGAGGGCCAGCACCTGCACGCCAAGGGCCAGGCCCAGGGCCTGCACCGAATCGCGGGTGATGACGGCCTTGAGCTCGGTGTGTTCGTCCAGCCGGAGATAGACCTCGCAATCGACCTCGCCTTCGCGCAGGCCGCTGACGGTGCAGGCCAGCTGGTTGCGGGCGCTGGTGCGAAAGGCCATGCGGCGCAGCAGCTGCTGGAAGCTGCGCACCGACTGCGAGCCGCCGGCTTCGTCCAGCGCCTGCGCGGTGAGCCGGTCCAGCGCGGCCTGGTATTCCAGCTCCACCGCGCGGTACAGCGCCACCATGCGCCGGCCCTGGTCGGTCAGCCGGGTGCCGCCGCCCTGCCGGCCGCCGGCCGCGCGCTCCACCAGCGGCCGCTCGGCGAGGTTGTTCATCGCGTCCACCGCATCCCAGGCGGCCTTGTACGACAGCGGCACATGGCGGGCGGCCTGCGAGATGGAGCCATGGCGCTCGATGGCTTCGAGCAGCTGGATGCGCGTGTTGCCGAGGAAGGTGCCCAGCTCGGTGCTGACCTCCAGCTTGCCGACCAGGCGTGGCCGGTATCCGACAGCTTGCGCAGGCAGGCGAGGCGGCAGCTGGGG
>Ga0307514_10001666_pt1 | contig 25825 bp, 18 predicted proteins | sample 16_EM_MG_FD_203088 | JGI IMG/M metagenome (GOLD analysis project Ga0307514, IMG submission 203088) | Populus trichocarpa ectomycorrhiza microbial communities from riparian zone in the Pacific Northwest, United States - 16_EM | ecosystem: Host-associated > Plants > Roots > Unclassified | place... | reverse complement strand
CGCACGGCCGGGTCACGGTGAAGGCGCGGCGCGGGGCCGGGCCCGAGTCCCTGGAGCTGGAGGTCCTCGACGAGGGGCCCGGCATTCCGAGGTCGGAGTGGCACCGGGTCTTCGAGCGGTTCAACCGCGGCAGCGTCAACCGGCCGCACGGACCAGGCAGCGACGGCGGTACGGGGCTCGGTCTGGCGATCGCCCGCTGGGCTGTGGATCTGCACGGCGGCCGGATCGGAGTGGCCGAATCCGAGCGGGGCTGCCGGATCCTTGTCACCCTTCCGGGACTTCCCTCTTTGCCAAGTTGACGTAAAGTTCGAAGCGGAGCCACAAGATCCACTGGCGTTCGTCTCGGCGGACACGTGTGATCAGGCACAGGCCCGCGCGTTCGACGCGCCGAGGCCGGGAGGAGTAATCCCTCGCGCAGCGGAACCACGCTTGTTTCCCGCCATTTCCGCCCCTGAAACCCGCTGTTTGATGTGACTTACACGACGATGAACGGGCCCGGCCTGACCTACCCGGTCAAGGGGGCGTAGCCTTTATTCCCGCTGTCCATCACCTTGTGAAGCGGAAGAGGGCGGTTACCGCCGTGTCGCCACAGTCCCCCAGTAACTCGAGCATCTCGACCGACACCGACCAAGCGGGGAAGAACCCCGCGGCCGCGTTCGGACCCAATGAGTGGCTCGTCGACGAGATCTATCAGCAGTACCTCCAGGATCCGAATTCGGTAGACCGTGCCTGGTGGGACTTCTTCGCCGACTACAAGCCGGGCGCGGCCGCCGCCTCGGCTCCGGCGGGTACTGCGGCCGCGGGGGCCGCAGGGACCACCACCCCGGCCCCGCCCGCGCCTGCCGCCCCACCGGCTCAGGCTCAGGCACCCGTACCGGCTCCGGCCCCCGCCGCGAAGCCCGCAGCCGCCGCTCCGGCGCCCGCCAAGGCCGCGCCCGCCGCGTCGGCCCCGGCTCCGGCCGCGAAGCCCGCCGCCGCCAAGCCGGCGGCCAAGGCCGCGCCCGCCGCGGGGCCGTCCGACGGCCCTGAGCTGGTGACGCTGCGTGGCCCCGCCGCCGCGGTCGCGAAGAACATGAACGCCTCCCTGGAACTGCCCACGGCCACGTCCGTGCGCGCGGTCCCGGTGAAGCTGCTCTTCGACAACCGCATCGTCATCAACAACCATCTGAAGCGCGCCCGGGGCGGGAAGATCTCCTTCACGCACCTGATCGGCTACGCGATGGTGCAGGCCATCAAGGCCATGCCGTCGATGAACTGGCACTACGCGGAGAAGGACGGGAAGCCCACCCTCGTCAAGCCGCAGCACGTCACCTTCGGCCTGGCCATCGACCTGGTGAAGCCGAACGGCGACCGCCAGCTCGTCGTCGCCGGCATCAAGAAGGCCGAGACCCTGAACTTCTTCGAGTTCTGGCAGGCCTACGAGGACATCGTCCGCCGCGCCCGCGACGGCAAGCTGACGATGGACGACTTCACCGGTGTCACGGTCTCCCTGACCAACCCCGGCGGCCTCGGCACCGTCCACTCGGTCCCGCGTCTGATGCCCGGCCAGTCGGTCATCATGGGCGTCGGCTCGATGGACTACCCGGCGGAGTTCCAGGGCACCTCCCAGGACACCCTGAACAAGCTCGGTATCTCGAAGGTCATGACGCTCACGTCGACCTACGACCACCGGGTCATCCAGGGCGCCGCGTCCGGCGAGTTCCTGCGGATCGTCGCGAACCTCCTGCTCGGCGAGAGCGGCTTCTACGACGAGATCTTCGAGGCGCTGCGCATCCCCTACGAGCCGGTCCGCTGGCTCAAGGACATCGACGCCAGCCACGACGACGACGTCACCAAGGCCGCCCGGGTCTTCGAGCTGATCCACTCCTACCGGGTCCGCGGCCACGTCATGGCCGACACCGACCCGCTGGAGTACCGCCAGCGCAAGCACCCCGACCTGGACATCACCGAGCACGGGCTCACCCTCTGGGACCTGGAGCGCGAGTTCGCCGTCGGCGGCTTCGCGGGCAAGTCCCTGATGAAGCTGCGCGACATCCTCGGTGTGCTGCGCGACTCGTACTGCCGCACCACCGGCGTCGAGTTCATGCACATCCAGGACCCGAAGCAGCGCAAGTGGATCCAGGACCGCATCGAGCGCTCGCACACCAAGCCGGAGCGCGAGGAGCAGCTGCGCATCCTGCGCCGTCTGAACGCGGCGGAGGCCTTCGAGACCTTCCTGCAGACGAAGTACGTCGGCCAGAAGCGGTTCTCCCTGGAGGGCGGCGAGTCCGTCATCCCGCTGCTGGACGCGGTCCTCGACTCGGCGGCGGAGTCCCGTCTCGACGAGGTCGTCGTCGGCATGGCCCACCGTGGCCGGCTGAACGTGCTGGCGAACATCGTCGGCAAGTCGTACGCGCAGATCTTCCGCGAGTTCGAGGGCAACCTCGACCCGAAGTCGATGCACGGCTCCGGCGACGTGAAGTACCACCTGGGCGCCCAGGGCACCTTCACCGGCCTGGACGGCGAGCAGATCAAGGTCTCGCTGGCCGCGAACCCCTCCCACCTGGAGACGGTCGACCCGGTCATCGAGGGCATCGTCCGCGCCAAGCAGGACATCATCAACAAGGGCGGCACGGACTTCACGGTCCTGCCGGTCGCCCTGCACGGTGACGCGGCCTTCGCGGGCCAGGGCGTGGTGGCCGAGACCCTGAACATGTCGCAGCTGCGCGGCTACCGCACGGGCGGCACGGTCCACATCGTCATCAACAACCAGGTCGGCTTCACGGCCGCCCCGGAGTCCTCGCGCTCGTCGATGTACGCCACCGACGTGGCCCGCATGATCGAGGCCCCGATCTTCCACGTGAACGGCGACGACCCGGAGGCCGTGGTCCGTGTGGCCCGGCTGGCCTTCGAGTTCCGCCAGGCGTTCAACAAGGACGTGGTGATCGACCTCATCTGCTACCGCCGCCGCGGTCACAACGAGTCGGACAACCCGGCCTTCACCCAGCCGCTGATGTACGACCTGATCGACAAGAAGCGCTCGGTGCGCAAGCTCTACACCGAGTCCCTCATCGGTCGCGGCGACATCACCCTGGAAGAGGCCGAGCAGGCCCTGCAGGACTACCAGGGCCAGCTGGAGAAGGTCTTCACGGAGGTCCGCGAGGCTACGTCCCAGCCGGGCGTCGCCCCGGTGTCGGACCCGCAGGCCGAGTTCCCGGTCCCGGTGAACACCGCGATCACCTCGGAGGTCGTGAAGCGGATCGCCGAGTCCCAGGTCAACATCCCCGACCACTTCCACGTCCACCCGCGTCTGCTGCCGCAGCTGCAGCGCCGGGCGACGATGGTCGAGGACGGCACGATCGACTGGGGCATGGGCGAGACGCTGGCCGTCGGCTCCCTCCTCCTGGAGGGCACCCCGGTCCGGCTGTCCGGCCAGGACTCCCAGCGCGGCACCTTCGGCCAGCGCCACGCGGTCCTCATCGGCCGCGAGACGGGCGAGGAGCACACCCCGCTCCAGTACCTCGCCGAGGAGCAGGCCCGCTACAACGTCTACAACTCCCTGCTCTCCGAATACGCGGTCATGGGCTTCGAGTACGGCTACTCGCTGGCCCGCCCCGACGCGCTCGTGATGTGGGAGGCGCAGTTCGGCGACTTCGTCAACGGCGCGCAGACGGTGGTCGACGAGTACATCTCGGCGGCCGAGCAGAAGTGGGGCCAGACGTCCGGCGTCACGCTCCTCCTTCCGCACGGCTACGAGGGCCAGGGCCCGGACCACTCCTCGGCCCGCGTCGAGCGCTTCCTCCAGCTCTGCGCGCAGAACAACATGACGGTCGCGATGCCGACCCTCCCGTCGAACTACTTCCACCTCCTGCGGTGGCAGGTGCACAACCCGCACCACAAGCCGCTGGTGGTCTTCACCCCGAAGTCGATGCTGCGCCTCAAGGCCGCCGCGTCGAAGACGGAGGAGTTCACATCGGGTCAGTTCCGCCCGGTCATCGGCGACTCGACGGCCGACCCGGCCGCGGTCCGCAGGGTCGTCTTCGTGACGGGCAAGCTGTACTACGACCTGGAGGCCGAGCGCACCAAGCGCGGCAACACCGACACGGCGATCATCCGTCTCGAGCGTCTGTACCCGCTGCCGGGTGCCGAGGTCCAGGCCGAGATCGCCAAGTACCCGAACGCCGAGAAGTACCTGTGGGCCCAGGAGGAGCCGGCGAACCAGGGTGCCTGGCCGTTCATCGCCCTCAACCTGATCGACCACCTCGACCTCGCGGTCGGCGCGGACGTGCCCCACGGTGAGCGGCTGCGGCGGATCTCCCGTCCGCACGGCTCCTCGCCGGCGGTGGGTTCGGCGAAGCGCCACCAGGCCGAGCAGGAACAGCTGGTGCGAGAGGTGTTCGAGGCGTGAGCCTCTGACGGTCCTGATCGAAGGGCCCGGTTCCAGGTCGTCGCGACCTGGAACCGGGCCCTTCGGCATGGGTCACCTCGCCGCCCTCACATCAGCTGCGGCTCGAAATCCCAGTAGGGGCGGTGCTGTTCGCGCATGTAGCGCACCTGCCAGTGGTCGTCCGACAGGTTGTCCGAGAGGCGTTGTACGGCCTCCCGCCGCGCCCGGTCCGCGTCCTCGGGTTCCCCGGCGGCGTCCAGGTCCTGGGCCAGGCCGGCCGCGAGGTTGAGGGTGAGGACATGGCTGTCTCCCACCACGGCATGGGCGCGGGCCAACGCCTCCCGGCCCAGGGCCACCGCCCGCTCCAGGGCACCGGTTCGGGCCAGGGCCGACGCGGTGTTCATCGCGCAGCCGACGGTCCACAGGTGGTCCTGCCCCAGCGCCCGCTCCAAGCGTGCCCTGGCCTCCTCGGTCCGCCGCAGGGCGCCCTCGGCATCCCCCAGATCCCTCTGCACCAAGGCGCAGTCGTCGATGACCCCGGCGGTGTAGGGATGGTCGTCGCCGAGCAGCTTCCCGTACCGTACGGCGGCGTCCTCGACGAGCTCGTGAGCGGCGTCGCACTCGCCGACGCCGCGCAGCAGCATCGCGTAGTCGGTGCTCATCATGAGCGCCTCGGGATGGTCGGGCCCGTGCCGGCGCACCATACGATCCCGCGCCTCCAGCATCATCGTCCGGGCCCTCGGGTGGGAACCGTCCCGCCGCAGGCACAGGGCGAGATTGTGCTGGGCGACCAGGGTCTGGTCGTGGTCCCGGCCCAGCCCCTGCTGGTGCTGGCGCAGGTTCAGCGTCTGGATGTCCAGGGCCTCGCCGTACCGGCCGAGCAGCCGCAGGGCCCAGGAGGTGCGCAGGCCCGAGTCCAGTGTCGTCTGGTCCCACTCGCCATGGAGGTTGAGGTACGCCTCCCCGACGGCACGGTGCAGGCCGAGGGACTCCTCGTACCGGCCGAGCATCCGCAGCGCGATGGCACGGTTGCCACGGATGGCGAGCGTACGGGGGACCTCGTCGCCGCCGAGTTCGGCGACGGCCTGGGCCTCGGCCTCCTCGTACAGAGCGCGGGCCTCGTCGTACCGGCCCAGCGCCACCAGGGTGCCGCCGAGTCCGTTCTTGGCGCGCACCATCTGGATGGTGCCGCTCTCGGGGACACCGGCGACGCGGCGCAGGAGCTCCCGGCCGATCCGTTCCGCTTCGTGGTAGTGGCCGAGCCTGCGCTCCATGTTCGCCAGCTGGTGAGCGGCGATCAGCACCTGGGGATTGCTCTCGCCGAACGTCGGGGTCCAGGAGTCGAGCGCCGACTGGCTGAGCCGCTGTCCCTCTTTGTACTCGCCCCGGACCCGCAGGTACTCGATGCAGTTGAGCACCAGGCTCCTGACGTCCGGGTCCTCGGAGCCCAGCGCGCCCGTCGGTTCCAGATGCGGGATCACCTCGGCGTACCGCGCCCAGTGGATCGGGTCGCGAGGATGCCGTGGGTCGGCCGCGACCAGTACCCGGCAGGCGGTCCGCGACGCCTCCCGGGCCTCCTCCGCACTCAGGTGTCCCCGCACGAAGCGGTGGAAGAGCCGGTGCATGCGCAGGGCGCCGACGGTCTGCATGTCCATCGGCCCCTGCTCGTACTCCAGGCTCATCGACGTCGCCTCGGACAGCTCCCGCAGCACGGGGTTCCAGCTGCTCGGCTCGGTCACGAAGGTGACGAGGTGGCCCGGCATGTCGACGGCGCGCGCGGACTGGACCAACCTCACCGGCACCACGTCGGGCGAGAAGAAGACGAAGAGCGCGAGCAGCTCGTAGGCGTTGGGATGCTTCTCGCGCAGTGTGTTGACGGTCTGTGCCCAGGCGATCTGGAACTCCCGGCGGTAGTCGTCGGAGGGGGCGACGGGTACTGCGTGCGGATCGCCGTCCCGCAGCCGGAGGATGTAGGCGTCGATGTCCGCCGTCCGGTTCAGCCTCAGCCACGCTGCGGTCTGGTCGATGAGCAGAGGGTAGTCCTCGACCACGGCGGCGAGGCGGGCAGCGCGCTCCTGGGTGAGTCGGCTGCTGCGCCGGCACGCGAGGTCTACTGACTCCGCGCGGTCGAACGGCGGGAGTTCCACGACCTCGGGGCACCACAGGGACCAGTCGGTGCGCTGGGTGGTGACCAGCAGGTGCCCCGGCCCCTCCGGAAGGATCGCGTCCACGTCCTGTGGGTCCTCGGCACCGTCCAGGACGACGAGCCAGCGGATGCGCTCGCCCAGGGCCCGTTTGGCCGCCTCGATGCGGCCACGCAACACGGGACCGGTCTCCGGCTCGACGCCCAGTTTGTCGGCGAGGCGCGCGAACTCCTCGCGGGCGGTGGCGCGCACCGAGCCGTGGACCCACCAGACGATGTCGTACTCGCCCTTGTAGCGGTGGACGTACTCCGCCGCCGACTGGGTCTTGCCGATGCCGGCCGGCCCGAGGAGGGCGACGCGCGTACCCTCGCCGCCGTCCTCGAACGCCTGGTGGACCTGCTCCAGGATCCGCTCGCGGCCGGTGAAGGCGCGGTTGCGGCGCGGGGCGTTGTCGATCTCCAGCCGGTCCTCGGGGAAGCGCGGGCCACGAGTACGTTCGAGCGTGACCGGGCCGTGCCGCCCCGGGGCCAGTTCGAGCGCCGTCAGCAGAGCGGCGGCGGCGCGCTCGGCGTCGTAGCCGCGCAGGGGCAGTACATGGCCGAGGCTTTCGGCCGCGGCCGGCAGCGCCGCCCCGGTGACGGACACGGCGACGAGGCGATGTCCCTCGCGGGCCATGATCTGGTCGAGGACGTCGGCCCAGGCCTGGCGGCGGGTGTCGTCGAACCTGAGGAACCAGTCGTCGACGAGGAGCAGGACCTTGCCGGGCGGGGCCAGCAACTGGTTCAGCGCCTCGGGCTCCGGGAGGGTGTGCACAGGATCCCATCGCACCGGCACCGGACGCGTCCCGGCCAGCTTCAGCCGGTGCGCCATCCAGGACGCCCAGGACCAGGACTGCCCCGCGTGCAGGACCGTGACTCGCTCAGGGGGCGCAGGAAGCATGCCGGTGCTCCTTCTGGCGTGGGCGAACACCATTGTTCGCCAACTCCACGTTAGGTCAGCGTCCTTGAAGTTGCGGAGAGCTGTTCGCCCACGCGTGCGGCCGCATGCCGGACGAGTTGTTCCAGATCGGGGCAGTGGACACTGGGGTGCCGGAAGTGGCCGGTGGTGGGTGCGTACCGGTGGGCGTGGTTGCCGCCGCCGCACACCCGGACGACTGGGCACTCGCGGCACTCCTCGCCGAGCGCGGCGGCACCGTCCCTCAGCACGGTGATCCCCGGGTGGCGCAGGGCGGTGTCGAACGAGTGCCGGAAGACGTCGAGCCCGGTGGTGGAGGCCCCGTGGTACGTCGCTCGCAGGGAGTCGATGCGTTCGATGGTCCCGTCGGTCTCGACGATGACCGCGGTGACGGGCGACAGCCCCACCGCCTCGGTGCGCGAGGAGCCGCCGAGCATCAGCGTCACGATCTCCGCGAACAGCCGTACCCGCGGGCGGCCCGGCGCCGTGTCGTTCCACCACAGGTCGAAGGCGTGGACCAGCCAGTCCCCGTAGGGCGTCGGGGCCGGGCGGTGACGGCCCGGCGGGCGGGTGCCCCAGTGTGTGTGCGGCAGCAGGAAGTCGAGGGTGGGCGGGGCGAAGGCCCGCAGGCTCGTGTACACCTCGTCGGCGGCGGTGGCGGGATCGATGGTGCACAGGATCCCGGCGTACGTGTCGGTGTGCCCCTCGGCCAGCAGCGTGGCCGCCCGCCGCAGCGCGGGCCAGGACGGTCGTCCGGCATGGTCCGGCCGGCGCCGGTTGAGCCGGGCGGTACCGCCGTCGAGGCTCAGCCCCACCAGGATGCCGGCGCCGGCCAGACGATCGAGGACAGGGCCGGTCAGCAGGGTGCCGTTGGTCTGGACGGTGGCGACCACCTCGGTGCCCCGCGGTACGGCCGCGCGCAGCAGGTCGACGTAGGTGACCACCGGCTCAGGACCGGAGAGTAACGGCTCTCCGCCATGCAGGTCGGCGCGCAGGACGCGCAGCCGGTGGGTGCGGGCGTGCTCGGCGACGCGGTGGGCGGTCTGCCGCATGACGGTCTCCTCCGCCCGCGACGGATGGTCACGCCAGGTGCTGTCCGGGCCCCGGTAGAGGTAGCAGTAGGTGCAGGCGAGGTTGCACCTGCTGTGCACCTTCAGGACGAACTGCCGGAAGCTGTCAGGGTCGGCGCCGCCGGGCGGGTCCTGCGGCGGCTGGAAGGGCGAGTCCTCGTAGTAGGCCAGTGCCGGCTCCCCGCTCCGCTCGCGGGCCCGCAGGTCGGCCAGCAGTTCGGCCAGGACGGGGTGCCGCGACCCGTCCCGTTCGGGCGGGGCGTAGACGGGCAACGGAGTGTCGGAGGGTTGGTTCCGGCCCGTGTCGTCGGGGTGGTCCCGGCCGGTGTCGGCGGGCCCGGGCCGCAGCAGGGCGGAACCGGGCGGCTCGTCCCTGGCCGTCATATGTCGTCCCCGCGCTGCGATTCCAGCGCCACCAGCGCCTCCTGTATCCGCACGACGGCATCACTGTCACCGAACCCCGCCTCCCCGTACAGGCGCAGGGCGGTGCGGTACTCCGCGGCGGCGACGCGGGCCGGGGCCGACGCGTGCACCAGCGCCGCCGCGCGTTCGGCGCGGACCCGGGCCTCGGCGCCGGTCTCTCCCCGCGCGCTGAGGATTTCGACGGCCCGCCAGTACTGATCGGCGGCGTCCTGCCAGTCGGAGGCCTGGGTCGTGTGCACCGCGAGGTGCGCCACCGTCTCCCCTCGCAACTCCCAGGCCCGCGCGCGAAGCAGGTCGTTGTCGGTCTCGCGGGCCGCGGTGCCCAGGATCCAGCTGGCCTCGTGGAGGTCGGAGAGTCCGCCCTGGTGAATGTGCCGGCCCAGCAGGGCGTCGCCCAGCGCGACCCGGTAGTCGAACAGCTCGGGGTCCTGTTCGAAGACCTCGTTCACAGCCATGCGCAGCACACGGACGGCGTCGTTCCACTCCTGTGCTTCGTGCAGGGCGAGCCCGAGCCGGTACAGCAGGGGCGGCCGGGCCGGGTCGTCGAGCGGGCGGTAGCCGGCGGCCTGCCACCAGGCCCAGACGGCCGACTCCAGACCGCTCCGGACCCGGGTGAGCCCATAGGCGGTGTGGTGGGCCGCGCCCAGCCGGTCGAAACAGTCGGAGCGGAGTTCCAGGTCGTCGCCCGCGTACCCCAGTGCCTCGTTCAGGACGTCGACGATCTGCTGTCGTACGCCCGGGTCGTGCCCGGCGCCCGAGGTCAGTTCGAGTGCGCGGGCGATGTCCAGGCACATGCGGGCGAGCTCCCGCGGTTCGGCGCCCTCCGCGACGCGCAGTTGGAGCGCGTCGCGGAACGCGACCGCCGCCTGACCGGCCACCCGCTGGGCGCGCGCCCGGCGCCGGTGGTCCGGTTCCCAGGCGAGATCGCCGCGGCCCGCGTCGTGCCGGGCGAACGCCAACAGGGCCCGGGCCTCGAACAGGACGGCGGCCGAGCCGTATTCGTGCAGCCGGTTCTGTGCCGCCAGGTGCGCGGCGCGCTCGAACCGGGCGGCGGCCCACTCGGCGGGGCTCCCGTCGTCCGGTCCGAGTACGTCGGCGCCCTCGCGCACGACCAGCAGCGCGGCCCGCAGCGCTGCCGTGGCGCGCAGCCCGACGGCCCGCGCCCCCTGGGAGGCGGAGGCGTCGGGCGGCATCCCCTCCTCCAGCCGTCGACGCGCCTTCTCGTACGCCAGCAGGGCCAGTCGCACGGGCCCGGCCCCGGGTTCGTCCAGATCGTCGGCCAGCCCGGGCGGCAGTGCGGCGGCGGCCGCTCCGGCCGCCTCCAGTTCGGCTGCGACACGCAGCAGGATGTCCGCCTCGGTGAGCACTTCGGCGGCGCTGCTCTTGCCGTCCGTCGGCAGGGCCTCGTAGGCCTCCAGCAGGTTGTCCGCCGTCCTGGCGACCCGCCAGCGCTGGAGCAGCGCCTGGGCGAGCCGGCCGCGCAGGGCACGCTGTCCGCTCTGCCGGCGCTCGGTGCGCAGCGCCCGGCGCAGGGTGCCGATGCCCTCGTCGAGGTCACGCATGTTGCCCTGGGCGGAGTAACGGTCGAGCAACTCGTAGGCGAGTTCGGTCAGTTCGCCGGGACCGGCCCCGGACGGCGCCGACGGGGCCCTGCCGTAGCGGGCGAGCACCTGGGACGACACCTGGGCGAAGGCGCGCAGCAGCTGGTCGCCGGTGTCGTCGCCGACCCCGGTGTCCGGCACCGCCGTGTTGGCGAGGTAGGCGGCGGCCAGCGCGGGAAAGTTCCGTGCCGAGCGCCCGTACTGCCGTTCCAGGTACTGCGAACTGTGCTTGAGGACCAGCCGGGCCTCCGCACCGGGCAGATGCCGCAGCAGTTCCTCGCGGGCGCCGCCGATGAACTCGTAGCCCCCGTCCTCCACCGTGTCGCTGCTGCGCACCAGTCCGGCGAGCAGCACCTCCGCCATGACCTCCGGTCCGCTGTCCGGGAGCATGGCCCGCTGCACCAGCTGCATGACCGGCAGCACGAGCGGCACCGTCGCCAGGTACTCGGCGAGCAGCCGGGCGTCCCGCGACGCGGTACGGCGGAAGCCGCGCACCCGTTCGCGGGAGCTGAACTCCCGGTCGGCGCGCGGAATCGTGCTGCCCGCGGGATGGTCGGGGCGGACCCAGGCCGCCGAGGCGATCAGCCGCTGGGCCGTGTCGTCGCACACCAGCCGCACCCAGGTGGACAGGGAGGTCGGGCGCAGCGCGAGGACCGGCACCGGAGCCGCGGGCCCGAACGGCCGCTCGGTACGCGGCGAACGGAACTCCAGGCGGCCCGTCGGCCCTTCCCTGCGGTGCAGTTCACCGGGGAAGGCGGGCAGCCGCGTGCCGCGCCACATGCGTTGCGGCAGCGGCTGGACCACGGCCACCGGGGCACAGGACGCCCACGCGTACAGAAGCCGCTGCATGCGTCCGCCTCGCCACAGCGGACCCGCGCAGTCGCTGAGGACGACGGTGAGCTGCCGGCCGCTGGGGTCGCGCAGCAGTCCCGGCGCACGGGTCGGCGCGGTCGGTTCGGGCGTCGGCGCCACGCGGGCCTCGCCGTGGCCGTCCTGGTGGACGTAGTGCTTCTGGATGCCGCGAAAGGCACCGGCGCGTTCGCAGACCTGGTGGAGTTCGTCGAAGGTGTCCCGCCACACCACCGTGGACGAGGAGATGTCCATGACCAGCTGCAGCCGTGCTTGACGGCGCGGTGTACGCAGTTGCACGGGGTCGACGATGCCGGTGTCGGCCGCCCGCTCGGCGGTGGTCACCTCGTCCAGTCCCGAGGCGACGGGCCTGCTGGGCGGCTGGTAGCGGTTGAGGGGCTGTAACGCCCGTTGCAGGGCGAGCCGGTCCGGCAGTACGGCGGCGGCCGGGACGCGGGTCGGCACCGCGGTGTCGTCGCGCCCCTCGGGGCTCGGCACGCTCTCGGGGCCGAGGGTCGCGGGGCCGGCGGACCTGGTCCGGCCGGGCACGGCGAGGGCCACGTCGGAAGGCGGTGTGGTGCCCTGGCCGGCGGTCGGCGTGTCCGTGGCCCGTGTCGGGGTGGTGTCGTCCGGTAACCGCTCGGGTGGTCCGGGTTCCTCCGCGCCGGGGAGGTGGGAAGCGAGCCAGAGCGCGTCGGCGAGTTGCTCGGCGTCCGGGGCGAGTTCCGTCTCGTGCATCCTGCCGACGAGCACCTCCAGCGCTTCGGCGAACGCCATGGCCGGCTACCGCTGTCCCGAGTTGGGCGAGCCCATCAGCAGCCGGGCGAGCTCGGTGCGGCGCGGGCTGCCCGGCCCCGCCACCTCGTGGGTGAGGAAGATGGCGTTGAGGAGCTGGTCGGAGGGGCGGGGCGAGCCGGTGTCGTCGGTCGTGAACAGGGCGAGGAGGTCCTCGTTGGTCTCCTCCGCGCCCTCGCCGAAGTGGGCCTGGACCATGGCGACGAGCTGGTCACCGCGAGGCGGATCGAGGTGCAGGTGGATGCACCGGCGCAACAGGGGGGCCGGGAACTCCCGTTCGCCGTTGCTGGTCATCACGATGACCGGGAAGGCATGACAGCGGATCCGGCCGCCGGTGACGGGCACCCGCAGCCCGTCGTCGGTGAGCACGTCGACGGTGCCCTGGCCGGGACGGTCGGCGACGCGCTCCAGTTCGGGGATGCCGAACTCGCCCTCCTCCACCACGTTGAGCAGGTCGTTCGGCAGGTCGATGTCGCTCTTGTCCAGCTCGTCGATGAGCAGTACCCGGGGCCGCCGCATGGGCAGCAGGGCGGTGCCCAGCGGTCCGAGCCGGATGTACTGGCCGATGGACACGTCGTGGGGGGACCCTGCCCCTGTCCCCGCCCCTGTCTCTGTCTCTGTCCCTGTCCCTGTCCCTGCCATGCTCCGGTTCAGCTGCGCGTCCTGGAGCCGGCCGATCGCGTCGTACTGGTACAGCCCGGTCTTGAGTTCGGTGCGGCTGACGACGGGCCACTGCAGGACCCGGCCGAGTCCCAGTTCGTAGGCCAGGGCGTGGGCGAGCGTGCTCTTGCCCGAGCCGGGGTCCCCGGTGACCAGCAGGGGCCGCCTCAAGTAGAGGGCCGCGTTGACGAGTTCGACGGTCCGCGGGTCCTGCGTCGGCAGCGGCGGCCGTTTGCCGAGCCGACGCTCGGAGGCGCTGTCGATGACCGGCACGTCGTAGACGCCGTCCAGTGGATCGCCGTCGAACCGGCGCCAGGGCGGCGGTGGCCGCAGCGAGTCCATCCGTGCCGGCTCGGGGTCACCGATCCCGCGGTACACAAGCCACTCGCTCATGAGGCGCTCCTCGCCGACGGTTGGCAAAACGGCGCGGCACGGCCGACGAGGGCTGGCAGTGCCCACAACGGGCCCCTGAAAAGATACCCACCCATGCTGTCTTCACTGGCCTTTTCCTGCCAGGACCCGCGCACTGTCCAGTGGTGCCCGTAAAGGTTCATGGGGAGTCGTATCCCCCTTCTTCCGGTTCCTCCGGGGGGAGCGGACGTTCCGGGTCGTCGTAGAGCAGCGCCACGCTGTCGGCCCAGTGACGGCCGGTCCCGGTGTTGCTGCGTTGTCTGATACGACGGATGTGGTCGGGGAGTTCATCCGGGTTCTCGATGTCCCGCAGGAAGCGAGCGGTGTCCTCGTACAGTTTCTCGCAGTGCCGCCCGCATTCCTCGTTCGCGTGACCGACGTAGTGCTGCAGGTGCCACAGGGCCACACCGTGCCCCGCGTCCAGTGCCATGCGCATCGCGGTCAGACCGGCGCCCGTACCGGCGGGCCTGCATTGCAGGGGGACCGTCCCGGGCGGGAGGTCCGCGACATCTCCTGCCGGGGAAGGACTGTCGAACACCGTGCCCTGCGAGGTCAGTTGACCCGCCGCCATCATGCCGCGCCAGCGCGTCTCCCAGGATTCGTCCGAAACTCGTCTGCGTCCGGCGTCGCGGATGACCACGGGGCGGGCATCGCCGAGCGACCGTGGCGGCGTCTGGTCGCCGTCGCGCCAGCTGTACACGGGGAGGTCGAAGTGGCGCAGTTCCGTGGCCACTTCGAGCGGTGCCGGGCGCTCGGGGCGATCGACGGCCTGGAACGCCCGGCCGAGCCGTTCCTCCAATACGGCGCCCAGTCCGCGCAGTTCGACACCCGGGCCGACCCGTTGGTCGTCCCAGGACACCTCGCCGTTCTCGCTTCCGTCGTCGACGCGCAGCGTCCAGTAGACCCGGGAGGAGTCCTCGGCCAGCGGCTCCAGTTCGAGCAGGACCACGCCGCCCTCGCCCGGTCGGGGGTACCGGACGACCGGGCCTCCGTGGAGGAGTTCGTCGGGCAGGGCGACCTCTCTCACGCTGGCGAGCCCTACCGGTCTGATCCGCCCGGAGCGGGCCCTCGTCCATTCCGAGAGCTGTTCGAGGGCGCTCTTCTCGGTACGCCCCCGGGCCTCCGCGAACAACTGCACCAGCCGGAGATAGCGGAGGAAGACCAGAGCGTCCTGCAGCTCGTTCTCCTCGCACAACTGGCCGTGCCCGTCGCGCCACACGACCGACAGGGGCTGGCGGGTCGGAGACTCCCCCCGGGCCAGACGGACCAGCATGCCGATGGTGCTCGGCGCGTTGGCGGGTTCGACCCGGGCCAGCAGGGCCAGCGCCTGGCGCCGGTCCGCCGGGTTCCAGTTGTCGGCGTCCGCGTACCTGGCCGCGTTGGCGTGTATGGCCTGGTCGGTCTGGATGTCGATCCAGTTGTTGTGCCCGCTCTCCCGTGTCGCGTGCCACTGATCGTGGTCGGCCATGACACGGCCGTACAGGGTTGGGCCGAAGCGGCGCAGTACGGACAGGGCGATGGCCGATCCGCCGTCCCGGCCGGCCCTGCGGCACTTGATGAGCGCGACGACGGCGTTGGTCGCGGGGTCGAGGACCGGCCCGCCGGAGACTCCTTCGGGGAACTCGTTGTCGGGCCCCAGGCGCAGCCGGTACTCGCCGTCTCCGGTGTTCTCCCGTGCCGTCCCGCGCCAGGGGATCGCCCGTCCGACGGCGTCCGGACGGTAGCCGTACACGAGTCGGTCGTCGCTCATCCAGTGTTCCGGCCGGTCACTCAGCCATACGCATTCATGCTGCACCGAGGAGTCGAGGAGACGCACGAGGGCGACGTCCTGCTCGACCGGCAGGCTCTCGTCCGCCGGCTCGTCCAGGGAGCCGTCGTAGAGGTGGGCCTCCAGTCGGGCGGCCACGGGTCGGCCACTGTTCAGGCCCGGGCCGCTGACCCGGAACTCCTCCGCGTCCCCCGTGCCGTCCCGGCCGCTCAGCACGTGCGCGCAGGTCAGCACCCACCCCGGGGCGACCAGGAACCCGCTTCCCCACATCGCGTCGTCGCCGGGCCGTGCGGAGTGGAGAAAGACGGTGGCCTTTCTGATCAGTGCGTCGAGGCGGGGGTTCCGCTCAGACATCCGCGCCGGTGCCGGGGGGTGGGACTGGGGCGGGGGCGGGGACTGGGGCCGGGGGTGGGGCTGGGATTGGGGCTGGGGACGGGGTGGAGGCCGGGGCCGGGGCCGAGTTGGAGGTGGCGGCCGGGGCCGAGGCTGAGGCCGGGGCCGTGGTGGAGGCCGGGGCCGAGTTGGAGGTGGCGGCCGGGGATGAGGTGGCGGCCGACCGGGCTCGGCGCTCGTCGAGCTTCCACACCAGGTTGACCTCCAACGACGCCTTGGCCTCGCCGTCCGCGAGCACGGCGACGGCCTTGCCCGGCTTGACGACGATCTCGACACCGAAGGTGATGCTCGCCTCGTCGGGTTCGGCGGCCCGCGCCGCGTCCAGCACGGACTGGCCCACACCCTGGATCAGGTCGCCGAGCCGCTCCAGCCGGACCGCCGCCTGGCGCACTGCTCGGCCCACCCCGACATCGTGGTCGTCGGATCCGTATCCCCCGGGTCCTCCAGGGCGTCCGGGTCCTCCAGGGCGTCCGGGTCCTCCGGATTCTCCGGGTCGTCCGGGTTCTCCGGGTCGTCCGGGTTCTCCGGCATCCGTGACCGGCCTGACCCGCACCAGCACCGTCTGACCCCCGGGCAGCGTGATCTCGCGAAGCGTCTCGTCCATGGCTCCCCCGACTCATGCACCCGTACGCCAATTCACCCCAGACGCCGGGCACTTCGCACTCTTACGAGGCTAGCCGCCCAAGGAGACCAGGGGGAGACCGCGGAACGGCGTAAGTGGCACATATTCTGGGGGCATGTACTTCACCGACCGAGGTATCGAAGAGCTGGAGAAGCGACGCGGCGAGGAGGAGGTCACCTTCGAGTGGCTCGCCGAGCAGTTGCGGACCTTCGTCGACCTGAACCCGGACTTCGAGGTGCCGGTGGAGCGGCTGGCGACGTGGCTGGCCCGGTTGGACGACGAGGACGACGAGGACGACGAGGACGAATAGAGGGCGAGGGCCGGACGAGGTCGGCCGCGCGGTTTCGCCGCGGTGCCGCGTAGGTCGTGCCGCGTCGGTTGTGGGGCATCGGTTGTGGGGCGTCGGTTGTGGGGCGTCGACCGCCCGGCGTCGGTTGTGTGCGGGGCTCCGGGATGGGGCCCCGCTTTTGCGACCCGGGGGCGGGGCGTGCGTCCGGTTTGGTCATCTTTGGGGACCGTGAACATCACCGGATCGGGTGTCTTGACTTTTCATGTCCGCGATATATCGTGAATAGCGAGAAGACGCGATATGGCGCGTTGCGACGGGGAGGTCTGCACCATGCCCGAGTGGTCCGTCACGGAGCCCGCCAAGCTCACGCTCGAGGATCCCGTCACGACCCTTCACGTACGCATCGTCAGTGGAACGGTGAACGTGGTGGGTACGGACGAAGGTTCCGCACGCCTGGATGTCTCCGAGATTCAGGGACCGCCCCTGGTGGTCACGCAGGACGGCGACACGCTCACGGTGGCGTACGACGACCTGCCGTGGAAGGGCTTCCTCAAGTGGCTCGACCGGAAGGGCTGGCGGCGCAGCGCCGTCGTCTCGCTGGCGGTGCCCGCGGACACCCGCGTGGAGGTGGGCGTGGTCGACGCGGGGGCCGTCGTCTCCGGGCTGCGCGGGCCGGCCGTGGTCAAGGGCGTCACCGGCGACACGACGCTCGTCGCGCTCTCCGGCCCGGTCCGCGCCGACACGGTCTCCGGGAGCCTGGAGGCACAGGCCGTCACCGGCGACCTCCGGTTCCACTCGGTCTCCGGGGATCTCACGGTCGTCGAGGGCTCCGGCCCCTCCGTGCGCGCCGAATCGGTCAGCGGCTCCATGATCGTCGATCTCGATCCGAACGGACCCACCGACGTCAGGCTGACCAGCGTCTCGGGTGAGATCGCCATCCGACTGCCCCAGCCGGCCGACGCGGACGTGGAGGCCAACACCGCGAGCGGCAGGATCTCCAACGCCTTCGACGGCCTCCGGGTGCACGGCCAGTGGGGCGCCCACAAGATCACCGGCCGTCTCGGCGCGGGTACCGGCAAACTGCGGGCGACGACCGTCAGCGGCTCGATCGCCCTGCTGCGTCGGCCTCCCCGGGAGGACGAGAGCGGCCCCTGGGAGGACCGGAGCGGAACACCGCAGGACGCAGGAGCCGCGAACGGTGCCCCGGCGCACGGACCACGGGACGACTGGGGGGACAATTCCGTTTCCGGCCCGGGCAGCGGTTCGACCAGCTCCCCGGCCGACGGCCCGACCGACAAGAAGGTGCTCTGACATGCCTCCCGTCTTCGCCCACGGCCGCCTCCGCCTCTACCTGCTGAAGCTGCTGGACGAGGCCCCGCGTCATGGCTACGAGGTGATCCGCCTCCTGGAGGAACGCTTCCAGGGGCTGTACGCACCCTCGGCGGGCACCGTGTACCCCCGCCTGGCCAAGCTGGAGGCCGAGGGCCTGGTCACCCACACCACCGAGGGCGGCCGCAAGGTGTACGCCATCACGGACGCCGGCCGCGCCGAGCTGGCCGACCGCAGCGGCGAACTGGCCGACCTGGAGCTGGAGATCCGCGAGTCGGTCGCGGAACTCGCCGCCGAGATCCGGGCCGACGTGCGCGGGGCGGCGGGCGACCTGCGGCGGGAGATGCGGGCGGCGGCCTCCGAGGCCCGCAGGGGCGCCGGCGCCAAGGCCGACGGCGAACAGAACGGCTCCTTCGGGGACTTCACGGACGTCACCGACAACGAGGCGTGGCGCGTCGCCAAGGAGGAGATGCGCCGCGTCAAGCAGGAGTGGAAGGAACAGGCCCGGCGCGCCAAGGACGAGAGCCGGCGCGCCCGCGACGAGGCCCAGCGCGCCCGCCGCCAGGCCAAGGAAGCGCAGGAGCACGCCCGGACACAGGCCCAGGAGGAGGTGCAGCGCATCGCCCGGCGGGTCCAGGAACAGGTGCAGGACCACTTCACGCGGGGCGACTGGCCGACGGGGGTCCGAGAGGGGCTGACCGAACTGGCCAAGGAGTTCGGTGAGTTCGGAATGGACTACGGCAGGGAGGTCGGGAAGGACTTCGGCTTCGGCCGCGGCCCCGGCAACGCCGAGAAGGCGGCACCGGCGGCCCCCGAGTACACGCACACCCCGGAGGACTTCCCCGCCGGGTACGAACCGTCCTGGGCCCACGAGGACCCCACCGGTGACCCGCCCCGCGACCTGGAGCGCCTGCTCGACCGCTTCCGCGACGACATCCGCGACGCCGCCCGCGACCACGGCGTCACCCCCGACCAACTCCGCGACACCCGCCACCACCTGTCGACGGCGGCAGCCCACATCGGGGCGCTCCTGCGCACACCGAAGCCCTGAGCACCCGCGTCCGCAGCACGGTTGGGAGACCGCGTCCGCAGCACGGTCGAGCAGCCGCTTCCGGCAGCACGGCCGGGTGAGCGGCCCCGGCCGACAACTCGGCCGACCGTAGCGCGCCGGCGGAGGCGGCTGCCTGTGGGGCACCGGCCCGCCGGAGGAGCAGCCGTGGCCCCGGCGTACGCCCAACCTCTGCCGACCCTGACCCTGACCCTGCCCCTGCCCCTGGTCCTGGTCGGCCGCTCGGCTCGCCCTGCCCGGCCGGCCGCCCGAACCACTCCGCCCGAACCACTCCGCCCGATTCACTCCGCCCGATCGCTCAGCTCGCCTTGCCCTCTCCCCCGCCGTACAGCACTCGTATCAGGGACTCGTACGTCACTCCGTGGTCGGCGAGTACCTCGGCCGGTACGCCGGGGCGGGCGGTGAGGGCCAACAGGATGTGCTCGTCGCCGATGTGACGGTCGCGGCGGGAGACGGCGATACGCAATGCCCTCTCCAGGGTCTCCTTGGCGCCCCGTCCGAAAGAACGGCGCCCCGACCACCACGTCTTGTCCTTCCGGTCGCCGGACATCGCGCCGACGCCATGGACCTCCTCGACCCGGGCGACGATCTCCGAGACATCGATCCCCAGCCCGGCCAGGGCGTCCGCCTCCGCCTGGGACAACCCGGCCCGCCGTCGCGCCTCGACCAGCGCCGCCCGGACCGCGTCCCTGCGCTCGGCGAGCCCGAGCGAGGTCAGCGCGAACGAACCACGGCTGGCCTCCCCGTCGAGGAGAGCCAGCAGCACATGCTCCGCCTCCACGGACCGCGCCCCCGACCGCTCGGCGTGCTCGACCGCCCCTCGCACCACGTCCCGGGCGTTCTTGGTGAACCGCTCGAACATCAATGCCTCCCGTACTTCTTGTGCACGGCCTGCCTGCTCACACCGAGTTCCGCGGCGATCTCCTGCCACGACCAGCCCTGATTGCGCGCGCCACGCACCTGCACCGCCTCCAACTGCTCCAGCAGCCGGCGCAGCGCGGCGACGGCCCGCAGCCCCACCCGGGGATCGCGGTCACCCGCTCGCTCGGCGAGATCCGTTGCTTCGGTCATGACGTCAACCTACGTTGACATAGGCCTACGCGTCAACCTCAGTTGACATAGGTTCTCCGGATACGCCGACGACCGGCCCGGAAGCCGGACCGGCCGAGACGAAAAGAACGAGGAGGAACGAGGAGAGCGGACGAGCTGGGTTCGCTACCCGTTCGTGAGCACGATCTTGCCGAACTGGTCCCCGGACGCCAGTCGTTCGAAGCCCTCACGGGCCCGGTCCAGCGGCAGCACCTCGTCGATGACGGGGCGTACACCGGTGGCCGCGCAGAAGGAGAGCAGATCTTCCAACTCGTCCTTGGTTCCCATCGTCGACCCCACCACCTTCAGCTCCAGGAAGAAGATCCGGGTCAGCTCGGCGTGCGCGGGCCGGTCACCACTCGTGGCCCCGGAGATGACGATCGTGCCGCCCGGCTTCAGCGACTTGACCGAGTGCGACCAGGTGGCGGCACCGACCGTCTCGATCACGGCGTCCACGCGCTGGGGCAGCCGCGCCCCCGGCTCCAGGGCCTCCACGGCTCCGAGTTCGACGGCCCGCTTCCGCTTCGCCTCGTCCCTGCTGGTGGCGAACACCCGCAGCCCCGCCGCCTTCCCGAGCACGACGGCCGCCGTGGCGACACCACCGCCCGCGCCCTGGACGAGCACCGAATCACCGGGACGCACCCCCGCGTTGGTGAAGAGCATCCGGTACGCCGTCAGCCACGCGGTCGGCAGACACGCGGCCTGAGCGAAGGAGAGTTCTTTGGGCTTGGGCAGGATGTTCCAGGTGGGCACGGCGACCTGTTCCGCGAACGTGCCCTGGTAACGCTCGGTGAGGATGGACCGTGGTTCCTTGGGGCCGACGCCATGGCCGCTCTGCCCGATGACGGAGTGCAGGACGACCTCGTTGCCGTCCTCGTCGACGCCGGCGGCGTCACAGCCGAGGATCATCGGCAGCTTGTCCTCGGACAGGCCCACGCCCCGCAGTGACCAGAGGTCGTGGTGGTTGAGGGAGGCGGCCCGGACGTTCACGGTGCTCCAGCCGGGGCGCGCCTCGGGAGCGGGACGCTCTCCCAGTTCGAGGCCGGTCAGCGGCTGGTCGCGGTCGATTCGGGCGGCGTAGGCAGCGAACATGACCTTGACGATAGGCTCCGCCGTCGACCCGGGGAAGCACGGGACGCTGTGACACACGCCCTCTTGTCAGAGCCGGGGAGTGGACCCCGTAAGCCTCCCGGCTCCACCCGAACCGCTGCCGGCTCACCACCCGGACGGGCGCAGGAGTGGGTAAAGAAATGGCCCCGCCAGAACGGACGGGGCCATCGCGACCGGACGGACCTCAGCGGCGAGCCACACCCTCGGCCCGAGCCGCCGCGGCCACCGCCGCCGTCACCGCGGGGGCCACCCGCTCGTCGAACGGCGACGGGATCACGTAGTCCGGGGCGAGGTCGCTCCCGACCACCGCCGCCAGCGCCTCGGCCGCCGCGATCTTCATGCCCTCCGTGATCCGGGAGGCCCGCACCTGCAATGCCCCCGCGAAGATCCCGGGGAAGGCCAGCACGTTGTTGATCTGGTTCGGGAAGTCCGACCGCCCGGTGGCAACGACCGCCGCGTACTTGCGCGCCACCTCGGGGTGCACCTCGGGATTCGGGTTGGCCATCGCGAAGACGAAGGCACCCTCCGCCATCGAAGCCACCGCCGGCTCCGGGACCGTACCGCCGGAAACGCCGATGAAGACGTCGGCCCCTTCCAGAGCCGCCTCCAGCGATCCGGTGATGCCGGCCTTGTTCGTGAAGGAGGCCAGCTCCTGCTTGACGGACGTCAGATCGTCCCGGTCGCCCGACACGATCCCCTTGCGGTCCGCGACGGCGACATCCCCGATACCGGCCTCGACCAGCATCTTCGCGATGGCGACACCGGCCGCGCCCGCGCCCGAGATGACGGCGCGGAGCTCACCGATGCCCCGGCCGGTCAGCTTCGCCGCGTTGCGAAGAGCCGCCAGCGTCACGACCGCCGTACCGTGCTGGTCGTCGTGGAAGACCGGAATGTCCAGCCGCTCCTGCAGCTTCCGCTCGATCTCGAAGCACCGCGGCGCGGAGATGTCCTCCAGGTTCACGCCACCGAACGACGGCGCGAGCCGCACCACGGTCTCGACGATCTCGTCGACCTCGGTGCACGCCAGCGCGATCGGCACGGCGTCGACGCCACCGAACTGCTTGAACAGAATCGCCTTCCCCTCCATCACCGGAAGGGAGGCCTCGGGCCCGATGTCACCGAGCCCGAGCACCGCCGTGCCGTCGGTCACGACGGCGACCACGGACGACTTCCACGTGTAGTCGTGGACCAGCTCCGGCCGCTCGGCGATGGCGCTGCACACCTTCGCCACGCCGGGCGTGTACGCCAGGGACAGGTCGTCCTTGTCACGGACGGGCACGGTGGCCTGCACGGCCATCTTGCCGCCACGGTGCAGCGCGAACGCCGGATCGAAGGAATCGAGGGGCTCGGCCCCGCCTTCCTGCTCCGTACTGCTGTCGCTGCGAGGATTGACGATCTCCGCTGCCACTTTGTTGTACCCCTTAGGTATTCATGGTTGAGGGTGGCCACTCCTGGTTGAGAAGTGGGCGGGCACCGCGTACGGCCCCTGCATGGTGCTGCGTACGGGGGTACGTACGGGCACATACGCGACGGGCGCGCCGCACACGCGCCCTGAGCCCCGGGTGAGGGGTGTGAAGAACCTTCTTACCCGACGGACGGCGCCGACGACGAGTCCAGCGGGTCACATGGCCTGCAAGATCACATTCCGCGTCCCACCCCCACGCCATCCCACCGGCAAGAAAACTGCGTGCTGGTGACATGAATCATGACGAAACCTAGAGGCACGCCCTCAAGGGCCCCTTGACCGACACTGAACCGGCGTTCACCGGCCCGGACCAGGTGCGTGCTCTGCCTCGCGTCCCGCGACGAGCCGGATATCTTCCGGCCGGAAGGTCGGATTCCTGCAGATGGTCCGGCCAGGATGTACCGAACTGGTCCGGTTCGGGGGCGGCCCGTTATCCGATTTTGACATGGCGTGCACACTGCATGCCTTCGTCCGAATGGCAGGATGCGGTCATCACACGAGGTCGCGACACTCGAAGACGTGTGCTCTCGTCGACCCAGGACCCAAAGACGGTTGCCGACCCCGCGGCGGCCGTCCGCCCCATCGGCAACTCCACCCATCCGCCGGAGGAACCCACCATGACCGCAAGCTCCACCCGTCGTACGACCGCCGTGCACTCCCGGACAGCAGCGGTCGGTGCGATCGCGGTCGCAGGCGCGCTGATTCTCACCGGTTGCGGTGACCAGACGGACAGCAGTGACACCACGTCGGGGTCGACCACGACCACCGCGCCGCTCGCCGACAAGCTCCCCGCCGACATCAAGAAGGCCGGCGTCATCAAGGTGGGCTCCGACATCGCCTACCCGCCGGTCGAGTACATGGACAACGGCAAGGCCGTGGGTATCGACCCGGACATCGCGGCCGCCCTCGGCAAGCAGCTGGGCGTGGATTTCGACTTCCAGAACGGCAAGTTCGCCCAGCTCATCGTCGGTCTGCAGTCCAACCGGTTCAACGTGATCATGTCGGCGATGAACGACACGAAGGACCGTCAGAACGGCATCGACTCCGACACCGGCAAGAAGGTCGGCAACGGCATCGACTTCGTCGACTACTTCACGGCCGGCACCTCGATCCTGGTCCAGAAGGGCAACCCCAAGGGCATCAAGTCCCTGGACGACCTGTGCGGCCAGGTCGTGGCACTGCAGCAGGGCACGACGTCCGAAGGCATCGCCAAGGCGCAGAGCACCAAGTGCAAGAAGGACGGCAAGAAGGGCATCACGCTGCAGACCTTCGACACCGACCCCGAGGCGCTGCTCCGCCTCAAGCAGGGCGCGTCCGTCGCAGACCTCAACGACTTCCCGGTGGCCGCGTACAACGCGAAGACCTCGGGCGGCGGCGACGACTTCGAGGTCGTCGGCGATCAGATCGAGGCCGGCCCGTACGGCATCGGCGTCAGCAAGGAGGACACCCAGCTGCGTGACGCCCTCCAGGCGGCCGTGAACGCGATCATCAAGAACGGCGAGTACAAGAAGATTCTCGAGAAGTGGAACGTCACAGACGGCGCGGTGACCGAGGCCAAGATCAACGGTGGCTCCTGACCCTGCCTGACGCAACACTGAAGGGCAGTCACTGTGACTGACACTGTCGACAAGGCTCCGGCGCCGGTACCGCCGGAGCAGATCAAGGCCATCCCGGTGCGCCACTACGGCCGCTGGGTGGCCGGCGCGGTGGTCATAGGCATCCTGGTGCTCATCGGGATCGCCTTCTCCAACGCGAAGATCAACTACAACATCATCCCGGATTACCTCACCGACGACCTGATCCTGGACGGTGTCTGGCACACGCTGTACATCTCCGTGCTGTCCATGCTCCTCGGCCTCGTCCTGGGCGTGATCCTCGCGGTGATGAGGATGTCCTCGAACCCGGTCACCAGCACGGTGGCCTGGCTCTACATCTGGTTCTTCCGCGGCACTCCGGTGCTGGTGCAGCTGCTCCTCTGGTACAACATCGCCCTCGTGTTCCCCATACTCAACCTGGGGTTCTACAAGGACGAGATGAACCAGGTGATGACGCCGTTCCTGGCGGCCCTGCTCGGACTCGGCCTGAACGAGGCCGCGTACATGTCCGAGATCGTCCGGGCCGGCATCCAGTCGGTCGACCTGGGGCAGACGGAGGCCTCGCACGCGCTGGGCATGACCCAGGGCAAGACGCTGCGGCGGGTGGTCCTGCCGCAGGCCATGCGGGTGATCGTGCCGCCGTCCGGCAACGAGTTCATCAACATGCTGAAGACGTCGTCGCTGGCCTACGCGGTGCAGTTCAACGAGCTCATCAAGCGTGCCCAGGACGTGTCCAGCACCTCGCTGGCGGTCGTCGAGATGTACTTCGTCGCGTCGATCTGGTACCTGATCCTCACCAGCGTCTTCAGCGTCGGCCAGTACTACCTGGAGCGCCGCTACGCCCGCGGTTCGTCGCGCGATCTGCCGCCGACCCCGCTGCAGAGGCTGAGGAAGAACCTCCGCCTGTTCGGTTCGTTCAGCCGCCCGGAGGTGCCGCGATGACCAGTCCGAGCAAGGACATCGCCGGGCCCAGGAGCGGTCACCCGATGGTCCGGGCCGAGGGCGTGCACAAGTCCTTCGGGCTCGCGCACGTCCTCAAGGGCATCGACCTGGAGGTGAACCCGCGCGAGGTGTTCTGCCTGATCGGCCCGTCCGGCTCCGGCAAGTCCACCTTCCTGCGGTGCATCAACCACCTGGAGAAGATCAGTGCCGGGCGGCTGTACGTCGACGGCAGCCTGGTCGGCTACCGGCAGAGCGGCGACAAGCTCTACGAGCTGAAGGAAAGGGAAGTGGCCGCGCAGCGGCGGGACATCGGCATGGTGTTCCAGCGCTTCAATCTCTTCCCCCACATGACGGCGCTGGAGAACGTCACCGAGGCGCCGATCCAGGTCAAGGGCGAGACCAAAGCCGTCGCCCGGGAGCGCGCGCGGCAGTTGCTGGACCGGGTGGGTCTCAGCGACAAGGTCGATCAGTACCCCGCGCAGCTCTCCGGTGGGCAGCAGCAGCGTGTGGCCATCGCCCGCGCGCTGGCGATGGAGCCGAAGCTGATGCTCTTCGACGAGCCCACCTCGGCCCTCGACCCGGAACTCGTCGGTGAGGTCCTCGACGTCATGCGCGACCTCGCGGAGGACGGCATGACGATGATCGTCGTCACGCACGAGATGGGCTTCGCCCGCGAGGTCGGCGACTCTCTGGTCTTCATGGACGACGGCGTCGTGGTCGAGTCCGGCCACCCGCGCGAGGTCCTGGCCAACCCGCAGCACGACCGGACGAAGTCGTTTTTGTCCAAGGTCCTGTGACCGCCAGGGTCCTCTGACCTCTCGGGAAGACGACGAAGGGCCGGTGCGGCGGGGAACGTTCCCCGCCGCACCGGCCCTTCGTCG
>Ga0307514_10001665_pt1 | contig 25830 bp, 21 predicted proteins | sample 16_EM_MG_FD_203088 | JGI IMG/M metagenome (GOLD analysis project Ga0307514, IMG submission 203088) | Populus trichocarpa ectomycorrhiza microbial communities from riparian zone in the Pacific Northwest, United States - 16_EM | ecosystem: Host-associated > Plants > Roots > Unclassified | place... | reverse complement strand
TAGCAAAGCAAGTTACGACTTTGAAACAGTTTCGACTCTTGTCTTGTCTTGATTTCCTCGAAACGAACCTCGAGCCTCTCGCCCCGTTTTCAGTATAACATTAGTGTTACCAATATCACCTACGCCCAACCCCGCCCGTTACACTTGGAGGTGATGACCGAGTGAGATTGGAGCAGTTATTGGAGGCGGTCCATCTGGAGAAGGCAGTTCAGAAGGGAGGCTCTTGGGAGCTGAGAGTCTATGCCTTGATTAACTCGTCATTGTGGGAATATAGAGAATTGCATACAACATGGTCCAGTGAGAGATGAGAGACTGGCTGGGAGCAGGAGACAATTGATGTTGGGATGATGCAGTAAGCGGTGTATACAGTACCCAGTGTATGCTGTAATCAGTGAATGCCTTACTCGCTGTATGCTGTACTCGGTATATGCATTACTCTGTGTTAATTCTTCATCATGGAATGGAGAGATAGAGAGGGATAACTTGACTTGGTGTTTTTAGGTGATGATAGAGTTGAGGACAAGAAAGAGAGAGATGAGAGGAGATGGAACAAATCATCATGAGAAACTGGGACTTCATGGAATTTCATGTGTGAGTCAATTGACCATCACTGATACGACAGGTATGAGTCTCGATCTGAAGGGTACTAATACCAATTGGAGGTTGTTCCAACCCAATCAGGCAAGTTATATGCCTGATTTCTCTAATCTACTTATATCCTCCACATTGTTCTTATCTTCATCCCTATCTCTCCCTTTCTTGTCCCCAACTCTATGATTATCACTGAACAAAAAGTTAAGTAATACCTGTCTATCTCTCCATGCAATGATCATGAGTTGACACCAAGTACAGCATACACCGAGTACAGCATACACCGAGTACAGCATACACCGAGTACAGCATACACCGAAGATTGTATGTCTATCTTCATTCTTGATGATTACAACGTAATCGCTGAACATAGCTTCCGCTGCCAGCATGCCTCGGTACACAATTGACCGCCGTCACCCATATCTCCATAAGATCTCAAAGGCAAGGTCACCTTGTCACATTCCCATCATTTCCAGTTAACTAACTCATGAATAGAGTCTTTGCACCCGGCGCACCATCAATTGACAGCCTCCAAGCACTTGTCCAATCTTGTTCGATTTCAGCCTGCAACTGTATCTTTGATCTTGCTCAATCACGGCCCACAAGTGCATTCCCAACTTGCTTGATCTCGGCCTCCAATTGTATCTCCAGACTGGCTTGACTGCGGCCTGTGAGTTTGCACATTCATGGCCTCCAAGTGCATCTCCTAACTCAGTCAATCACGATCTCGGAGTGCATCTCTAAGTTCAGTCTATCATGGCCTCCAAGTGTATCTCCAGACTCCCTTGATCAGACCCTCCAAGTGTATCATCAAAGTTGCACAATTACGGCCTGCATGTTCACACAATTACAGCCTCCAAGTGCGTCTCCAATCTCCCACGATCATGGCCTCAATGTGTATATCCAAACTCGCTTGATTACAACCTTCAAGTTCACACCATCATGGTCTGCAAGTGTAGTTCCAAATATGCTGAAATACTACCTCCAAGTGCATCCCCAAACTCTCTCGATTGCGGGCTCGGAGTGGATCTCTAATTTCACTTGATCATTATTTTGATGTGCACCTCCAATTGCTCTCAAGCACTGCCTCCCGCCAGTCCAGATATACCATGTGTAGTTGAGTTGCTATATAGGTACATTGATGAGAATACAAACCGAATACTTGAGTTTTAAACATTGTTAGACGCTATCCAGTAGGTATGATTTCCAGCCACCCCAGCAGTTTTTCCAAAGAAAATGTTGGTTTTCTCAGACTGTTCTACAGCGATTCGAGATGCTCCTAGACATGTCGTCAGCACTCCCAGAAATGTCGTTGGTGCACGAAGACATGTTGTCTGTGCTCCGAAATGTGTTGTTGGTGCTCCCCGGTACTCCCTGGCTAGTCATCAGTACTCCCAGATGTGACACCGGCGCTCCCAGGTGCTTGAAGGTGCTCTGAAAGTTCTCTCCGGCCCACCGAAGTGTTCTCAAACTTATCCCAATCACTCCCCTCATACTCCTGTACAAGTCATCAGAGATTCCTGTCACTCCGTAGAACAGCCGGAATGTCCGCCAATGGTCGTATTCTCTGCGGATATTGACTCATCTAAGGTTACACTCCACATCCTCTCTGACACTGTTGGAGGCTTCCAGTGACTAAAATACATTCTGCTGATGAAGGTCAGCTCAGGGTGCGCTTGCAGATAAGGAATTAGTAGATGAAATGCAGGGAAAACTTTGCTCAGGAGCCAAGGACTGCCGCCACCTTGATAAAGCTTCTGTGTATACAACTGAGTATGAGGTTTAGCTCCGTGAAGATAGAGAGAGGCTGGACAGAGAAAATGTATCCAAGTCCAAAATGCCCCAAGAAAGGGCTGCAGCAAAGGTAGTATCATCTGGAGAGGGATCAAAGAGCTTCAAACATATGGAAAGAAGGTGATAGGTGCAAAGATGGCACCTGTAATTATGCGCAGTGATTGGCAAGATGAGAAAGAAGATACAGTGGCTGGCAAGGAGTGGGATGAGAAGGAGAATGGGTGGGAGGAAGACTGTATTGAATATATTGGTGATATGCTGGATCTAGAGGATGCTATGGAGTATGGAAATGGGAGAGAAGGGGTTAGTAGTCAACCCCCAGTAGTGACTAGCTCAGGGAGAGTGGTTAGGACAGGTCAATTGTGTCAATAAATACCACCCATGGGTCATTGGTTTCCCAGTTATGGGTGGTCACCAGGTAAAACACATTAGTGATTGTGCAGGAGCGACTTCCTTGTTGAGACATATTGCGAGATGTGTCCAATACAGCGAGGTGCTCCTTTTACAGCTCGAGGGTTGTAGTCCTGTTGCACATACCGATGTCATGGACAATGTCATTATATACTTCCAGCCTGTTCAACTAGATCTGATACCCATTAGTGTTGGCTAACATTTAAATTAGGATTGGCTGGTGCAAGTCCAATTTTGAAAAGAGGCAACAGAAATTCTTGTTAAACTCTATGAGGCAGGCTCTATTATAGAGTTTCTGTTCCTCACTTAAGCGTTTGACCAGATCCAAGACATTGGATGGAATATACCTAGCTTTCATCCCCACACCAATGGTAGACTGTTCAATGTGTACACTGATTGGGAAACAGTGCATGGCCCAGACTGCTGCATCGTTTTTCAGCTGTAGCTCTGCTTGATCACCCCACTGTGTTGGGCCGACCCATCCAATGACTTGGGCTTCATTCCTGAAGGGTCTGTCCAATGCAAAATGGCAAGCAGTGACATCATCAGAGATTCAATTTCGCTTATACCTTGGAAGGTTAGATGACTTGATAGACAAAGCACGGTTTGCAGATGGGTCAAGGGGTCAGTTTGAAGGAGGCACAGAATCCAGTTGAACCTAGAGTAGAGTCAGCAGTATTGGGATCTTGCGTCGCATGAACGTGGATAGTCAGATGTCATTGAATGACATGTTGAAATGCTGTCACCTCAGATTCAAGGCTGCTGTTCTCCAACAATAAATTTTCAGTTCGTGAAGCAGCATGTCCTCCTTCAGCCAGAGCTGGGATGTCTGTCTGTGAAATTGTTTCTTGGTTCGACTTGCACTTGTTAAGTCAACTCTCCAACTTGGCTGAGGGACATTTCTCGATCTGGACCTCGTCCTGCAAGTGCTGACTTGTTTGATATGCAGCCAGTTACTCCTTCCTTGGGCCATGTTGGACGGGCTCAGCTGCCTCCATCGTATAGAGTTTAGTGGCCATGTACTCCTTCAGATCGGAAACTTGGCAAATTTCTTGGCTCATTTATGGCTCTCCAAGAGGTTAGCATCAAGAATCTCCAGTAGGACATTGTGCTGAACTGATGGAGCTACAAAGGAGAGAGCCCATGATCCACACACCACCGGAACTCTTGCGGCATCCAAAATCAATTCGTCAGATGGAGCGGTCCTGGCTCGAGGAGTATTGGAAAACTGTGAAAAGATTTGATACTATCCAGCCATGAGGATCTATCCAATTCAATGAATACCCGAAATCTCAGAAAAAGTAAGGGAGACCAAGTGATGGAAAAGGTAGAGTTTGTAATTCGATGAATACGATACAACGATATGAGATAAGATGAGAGTCTATCGACCCTGGGGCCTCCCGAATATATACTCCCTATCACTGTGTCCAGCACCATGATCTCTGTATCTCTGGCCGCCACCATTGCCCAGTCCTTCTCTGTCGTCCCGGTATCTGCGTACATCCACAGTAGTTTAGTTCTCTGCCAAGGTGAGCGGCTGTGGTGGTGAGTAACATATATTTGTGCCACAATGTTCTCCATTGCGCTGATGAAGTTCATTGCTTGGTCAAGCAAGAGCCCAGGGCCATTGTTGTCGATATTCATTCGTATTGTGACGTATTGTGTTGTGCGAAATTCGGCTGGTTAGAAGCCAATAGTGGCTGATGTCTTCTACATGCTGCTAAACCTAACCAACTCAGTCTTGTAGATTGTGTTGGTGAAACTAACAGCTTGCGTGTCATGTACATCATGTATGTTACTCATATCATGCCTCAAAGAAAGGGCTGTGAAGTTGAACGACAGGTGTGATATTTTCCAGGCTATGAAAGTCTACTGGTTCGAAGATGTACAAAATAATTTAACCATCTTGTATTGTATTCCAATTGATTCAGATGCCTCTGAGGCTGTCAAAGGTGGAGTCGTACTACCAATATCACCAAAATGGATTCTTATCTCTGGGAGTATCTGTGAGTTGTCAGACCAGAGTTCCAAGGTGGTCAAATCCCAGAGTTTACTGGACTGATAAAGTGGTCTTCAGGGGCACCTGGGAGCATGGGCAAAAATCTGGGTGGACATAGGAGGTCTTGTGAGAACTAGGTAGCATCTGAGAGCATTGAATCAAGCCTGGGAGAATCCTGAAGTCCCAGCCACAAGATTCTAATGGCGGAAGTGATGTCTACGAGTCTGGCTGACATGTCTGGGAGTTATATTGACAAGTCTGGGTGTGCGAACAACATGGCTGGTAGTACATCGAGTGACTGTAGTGCAGTCAGGGAAAATGGTTATCGTTTTGGGAACACTACTGGTGCGACTGGAAATCATGGCTACGACTTATCATGGAATGATTTTTGAAACTCACATATGCAGTTTGTATTCTCATCTATGTATCTACGTATCCATATATCAATAAAACTCCCCACCAATGCACAGTATATCTGGACTGGCAACAGGTGGTACTTGAGTGGAATTCAAGGTACACATGAAGAAGGCGATGGAGTAAACTCAATAATTCACTAGGAGGCCATGATCAAGCGAATTTGGAGGTGTACGTGGCAGCAATGATCTAAGTCATATGGAGTTGCACTTCGATAATAATCATATGCACTTCGAGCCTGTGGTAAAGAAATTTTCGATGGGTTCATGGTGACGCTCGATGGAAGGCACACTGGGTGCGGTGACTCCATCTGTCAGTTACTTAGGTTTCAACAGTCAGAATGTGACCAGGTGACTGTACAATTGAGCTCTCAGAAAGAGCTGGCTGGTGGCAGTTGATATTATCGGGAGGCATGCCAGAAGTGGAAGCTACCTTCAGGGGTCAACTTGTAATAGTGAAAATGATAGGAACACAGACAATGTTTTGTGGATGCTGTACTGGGTGTATGCTGTACCCAGTGTGTGCTGCACTGAGTGTATACTATCCTCGGTGTATGCTATACACCGTGTATGCTGTACTCGGTGTATACTGTACTGGGTGTATAATATCCTAGGTGTATGCTGTCCTCGGTGTATGCTGTCCTCGGTGTATGCTGTACTCAGTGTATGCTGTACACGGTGTCTGCTGTACTTGGTGTATGCTGTACTTGGTGTATGCTATCATAGGTGTGTGCTGTACTCAGTGTTAACTCATGATCATGGTATGGAGAGATTCAGAGTGATGACTTAACTTGGTGTTCTGGGATGACGGTATAGTTATGAACAAGAAAGAAAGATGGGGGATGCAGATAAGAATAATATGGAGGATACAACTGGACATGAGGAATTAGCGGAATAACTTACCTGATTGGGTTTAGAAGACCTTGAATTGTTGTTACTACCTGCCAGATCAGAATTTGTACCTGCCATATTCTGGATTGTACATTTACTTGCAGCTGCAATTTTTTCAAGTCCAACTTTCTCATGATGATTTCCCTCATTTCATTTCATCTCACTCTTTTATGTCCTCACCTCTGCTGTCACCTAAGAAGGCAAAGTTAAATCATCCCTCTCTATCTCTTGATACCACCAGCTTAAGTTACCACTAAGTCCTAGATACACCAAGTAGTACATACACTGTGTACTGCACACACTGAGTACTGTATAATCCCAAATCTCGACTGTCTCACTCTCCCAGGGGGTCTCTCATCTTGCCGCAGACCATGTTATACTCAACTCGCTACATTTCCACAATTCTAAGTAAACCAATAAACACAGTCTCAGCTCCCGTCATGCCTTCAACCTGATCTGAAACCACCAGATTGAGTACCTCCAGACGCAATACCAGCAGATTGACCACCTGCAGATTGACCGCCTCCATATCTACTTCCAACAAGCACTCTATCAATATCAATTAATTATGGCCTCCAAGTGTATCTCACAATTTGCTTGGTTATAGCCTCCAAGTGTATCTCAAAGTTCCCTCGATCTCAGCCTCCAAGCGCATCTCCTAACTATCTGGATTACAGCATCCAAGGACATCTCTCAGATCACATGACTATGGTGTGGTGACACGGCCAAGCTTTCACATCATGTGAATATGGTTTATGAGAAAGATCAGTTCTACCATAAAGAGCATCGGATGAGGGTGAGAGGATATGATGGGGTGCACCACAGTTAGAAACAACACATGTTTCGTGGATCTATGAAGGCTCAGAAGGAGTGTGTGAGGCACCACATAACCAGGGTGGATTGATGAAGACTTGCCAAGAGTAAGTGAGGAACTACACCAATTCTGTGCATCTATGAAAGCTTGGCAAGGGAAAGGTGGACCAGCGGCTGGGTAACATACACTGGATTTCGTATAATATGATAATGTCAATCAACCCTGCAGTGTCACAAATATATACTCGCTGTTGCTCAGTTAATCTGCATTATCCCTGTATCTTTGTATGCCTCCCCCATCGCTTATTCCATCCATGTTATTCATGTTTCACCATAAGCCCCCGGCCAGCTTTCCATAGCCAAACTATATGACAGTATCGAGACACAAATTTTGCCATCACAATTACTTCTGTATTTATCTCTCACTGTTCACTTCGAGTCTCCAGGTGCTGCTCTGAACACGCTCAGGTACTGTCTGCAGCCAGATTGTCTGTATAAATATATATGGAATGACTAGGATTCCTAACACATGCCATATTACACTGTAGCAAATCTTCGGACTATAACAAAGAAGAATATGATAGAGAAAATAACATGATGTTATGGAACCTTATAACCGACACCTGTGACAGTACAGCAGCAAGTCTCCTGCAGAGCTATGGAGAGGTCTCCACTTGTCTTGCAGTCTTTCGCAGACCTGTGCAAACATCGCAGCTGCTCCAAAATATTACTATCCTATAAGTCAAATATCGGAGCATTCTAAATACGCCTCCATAATTGCTGGTGCTTCCAGAAGCACCTCTTACTGCTCTTGCAGTGCCTGAGAGCACTGTGCAAAGTTTCAGAGGGGCCTGGGAGGATTGGGAATTACTTAGAGATACTTGTGAGGTCGACTAGAGCATCCAGGAGGTTTATGTGTGGCTTCGGAACTGATTTACATTTTGCTGATAGATGGGGGTATATAGCCTCATTTTAAGTCTGGAAGTGATAACGAAGTAGATCTTTTGCAAGAACTAGCTACTTCAAAGAGTCCTGCAGAGCTGCACTAATGCAGCAGTGCAGCACCTTAACATACCTAGAGCCATCCACATATATCTATTCATACAGACAGAGCATATCTGCACATCTTGATGGTAGTGTCTGAGTACATTTTGAGATCAATGTAACACTAGAATTTCCTGAAGGTTGGTGGGATCTGTGGGCACAATTGAGTCAGTTGGTGATTCAATTGCAGTCTATAATCAATTAAACTTAGTGATCCAGATGGAGCCAGTTATCATGGGAATTTAGAGATGCACTTGAAAGTGCTAACAAGCAAAGTTTGAGACGCACATGGAGAAGGTGATTTGGTAAATTTCAGAAGTCAACCTAAACCAATTGTTTACACAGGTTGTGCATTATTCTTGAAGTCTGGGATTGAGTAATACCTAAAATAAACTTGGATACCCTGACATTAACAACTTGCAGATCATAAACAGATACACTTCGAGATGAAGTTGAATGGTATTATCAAGCGAATATGATGATGTACAGGTTGGGATTGATCGAGTGAAAGTGTGGGAGCACTTGACTGGGATCCAGCAAAATGTAGTGGACAAAGGGAACAATATAATTACAACTATCAGTTGATTCATTGATTACTTTACAACTATTGCAATGTAACAGTAGTTGACTGTATCTTAATACTCTTGAAAACCACAATGTGGTAGATTACTAGTCAATCAAATGGGTGGTGGTCAATCGGATGGATTGAATAATGGCAGCAGAATAAGAATTGTTAAGTTTACACCTAATGGTGAGAATGTAATGTAAGGCAACTTTATCTTTTGGTAGCTACACAGCTTGCAGGAGGTAATCATTCAGTAGTTAATGTTTGATTCTGGGAATACAGTGAGACCACATCAGCAAAATGTAATTCAATCACTCGGACTCTTCTGGAGTGTCTGAGAACATGTGGAGTGCAAACTTAGATGCGTCAATTTCAGGAGAGTATCAGACCCTAGGAGGGCATTCTAGCCAGCTATTGGAGTAACTGGGATCTCTCATGGCTGGTCCAGGAGTCCCATGGGAGTGATTGTGATAAGTTTGAAAACACCTCAGCACGTCAGAGAGATGTTTGGGTGCACCTGGGAGTACCTGGGAGCACCGGCATCAAGTCTGGGAGCCCAGACGACAAGCCTGGGAATATCTGGACAAGCTGGCGACAAGTCTCGGAGCGCCAACTACAAACCTGAGATCCCTGACAATAAGCCTGGGAGCACCTGGGAGTGCCAGCATCATCCATGGGAGCATGTAGAATCGCTGTCAAGCAGTCAGGGAAAAATGCCATCTTCTTGGGGAATATTGCCCGTACACCTGGAAAGCATAGCTACTACTTATAGTTGAGCAATTTTTAAGACTCATTTATTCAGTTTGTATTCTCATCTATCCATCTGTATAGCTACCCATCAGTACAAAGTATATCTGGACCGTCTGCAGGCAGTGCTTGAGAGCAAATAGTAATGGGACTGAAAATGACGATCGAGTGGATTCAGTGACACACTCTGAGGCTGTGATCATGCAAGATTGGAGATACACTTGGAGGCTTTGTTCGAGCATAATTGGAGATACATTTGGACGCCATGATCCGGCAAGTATGGAGATGCACTTGCAGGCAGCAATTGAGTACATCATGAAATACACTTGCAGGCTGTCATTGAGTAAACTTCGAGATGCACTCCAAGGTGGTGATTATTCAAGTTCAGAGTGCCACTAGAAGACTATGATCTTGTGAACATGAAGGCTGCAAACACGCGGTTTGGGTGATACACTTTGAAGCCGTCATCGAGTGAGATTGGAGATGCAATTGGAGGCAGTCATTGAGCAAGTTCCGACATAAACTTGGAGGCCGTGATCGAGCGAGTTGGGAGATGCAATCGGAGGTAGCAATTGTACATATTTGGGGATACACTTGGAGGCGGTCATTGAGTAAACTTAGAGGATTCGCTCCGAGATTGTGATTGGGTGAGTTTGGAAATGCACTTGGAGGCCATGATTGTGCCAACTTGGAAGACGTAATCAAGTGTGTTTGGTGATACATGTTAGATGCCCTGATCAAGTCAGATTGCACACTGACTTGGCGGCAGTTGATAGACGGCATGCCAGGTGCTGAGACCCTGTGTATCAGTTAGTTCACTTTCAATCATGGGAATGGGACAAGGTGACTTTGCCTTTGAGCTCACATGGTGAGCTGGCTGATGGCTATAGATAGTGCAGGGAGGCACACCAGAAGCTGAAGCTACATTCTGGGGTCAACTCGTAAGCATGAGAAAGAAGGGAAGACACAAAATCTTCAGTGAATGCTGTACTTGGTGTATGTTGTCCTTGCTGTATGTTGTACTTAGTGTATGTTGTACTTGGTGTATACTATACTCGATATCAACTCATGATCATGGCATCGAGAGATAGAGACGGATGAATTAACTTGTGCTGTCGAAAGATGATAGAGTTGTGGATGAGACAGAGACATATGGGGGATGAGGATCAGAACGATGGGAAGGAGATGAGTGGATATGACGAATCAGGGGTACAATTTGCCTGTGTGGGTTGGGAAGACCTGGTATCGGTATAAATTCCTCCGTGGATTGGGATTCTTATCTGCCGTATCGGGGATGGTGAATTGACTCCCACACGACATACTCTAAGTCGCAGGCTCGCATCATCATTTTGCCCAGCACTGCTCATCTCTCTGCTTCTCGCCCTCAACTCTACTGTCACCGAAGAACATGAAGTTAAAACATCCCTCTCTATATCTTCATGCCATAATCAAGAGTTAACAATGAGTGAAGTATACACCGAGTACAGCATACACCAAATACAGCATACACCAAATACAGCATACACCAAATACAGTATACACCAAGTGCAACATACACTGGGTCCAGCATACACCGAGCACAACACACACTGAGTGGAGCATACACCGAGTACAGCATACACTGAGTACTGCTTAGACTGAGTACTACATACACCACATACTGCATTATCTCATGATCGACTGTCTCCCGCTCCCAGCCAGTCTTCCAGCTCTCATTGGAGCATGTTATACTCAATTCTCCACATTCCCACAATTACGAGTTGACAAATGAATACAGTCTCAGCTTCCAACGCACATGCCTCTCGATCTACCCTCTCCAGATTCACTGCCTCACGATTGACTGCCTCCAGATTGACTGCCTTCATATCAATCGCCTCCAGATCAACCGCCATCAAGTACTCCTCCAATTTTGATCGATCCGAGCCTCCAAGTGTATCTCCCAACATGGTCATATATGACTTCCAAGTGGATCATTGAGTTCACTCGATCTCGGCCTTCAAGTGCATCTTCAAACTCACTCCATCTTGGCCTCCAAGTGCCACTCTGGGATCACTTGATCTCTCGGTCTCCAAGTACATCTTCAAACTCGCTCAATCCCGGCATCCAAGTACATCTCTGAGATCACTCGATTTCAGTTTCCAGTTATATCTCCAAACACTGTCCATCGCAGCCTCCAAGTACATCTTCAAGCATCGACTGCGGGCGTACGGAGATACAGGGGTAGCGGAGGTGGAAAGAGTGACGGGGAGTATATATTCGGCAGACCCTGGAGTACATAGGCATCATCCCATTTTCATCTCATCTTATTATACAATGACAATACACACTTTATCTTCAACTTTTGGTCTCACTCACTCTGTCTGAGAATTCATGTATCCTCAACACCGGATGGAATCATAACTTTTCACCCAATTTCTATGCTCCTCTAACCAGAACCGTTGTTTCTCATCAATTACGGTTGGTTGTCATGAGAGGCTTGGTGGGGTGTTGGTGGCAGGCTTTGTGCCTTCTTGCTCAATTGTTTTATTACTACAGCCTCCAAGTTGTGCATATCCAAAATCACTCAATGGGCGTGTCCAAATGCTCCTCCACTTATGCTCGAGTACCATTGGCGGCCAGATTGACCATACGTATATATTGAGAGAGACTTACATAATGCATGCCATATTATGATATAGCGAATCTTGTGACTGTAACATCGACAAATATGATAAGATGAAATGCCTTGTGGTGATGTAAGAACCACTGCAGGGAGGATGCAGCAACAAGTCTCCCGCATAGCTGCACAGCAGTTTCAACTGCTTCTGAAGTATCTCACAAACCTGCCCAGCACTCCCAACTGCTCTGGAAGTATTTAGCAGAGCTACACTGAGGTTTCATTTCCTCTCGAAGTCCCCTGCAGCTCAGTGCAGATGTCTCAGGCGCTCCAATATTCCACTATTCTATAAGACAAATCTTGTCGCATCCTGAATGCGCCTCCATAACTGCTGGTGATCTCAGGATCACCTGAGAATACGCTTGCGGAGTCTGAGAGTACTTTATTTAGCTCCCGGGGGGTCTGGCAGCATCTAGCAGTACTTAGAAGTGCTGGTGAGGTCGACTGCAGTGTCTGGGAGAATTCCATGTTGCTTCCATACTGATTTACATTTTGCTGATGTGGCTGAATGCTAATGTCAATCAATATTAGGTAGTTGTTGTATTGAGAGTCAACCAATGTTTTCAAAATGAACTTGTATAGTAGGATACCTTAACACCATCTTCACTGGTAATAGTTGAGTAGTACATCAAAATATAGACTATATGGGTGAATCCATGGAGATGAGGGAAATATATCATACAAATTGGCTAATCACATTAAGAATTCTTTGTATGGTTATTTTTACCAACTTAATCAAATGTAATTCCAGCCATATTGAATATAGCAAATTTTGTGTACAACTCAAAACTCTCAGGTTCCACTTTCTCATTATGATTTTTCAACTTTCATTGTAATTCAATTTCCCATCTCTTCATTTCTCTTCTACAACTGCATCATTACCTTATAATACTATATCAGGTTATTCCACTTTACCTCACCATTTCATGCTTGCCAGTTAACACTATGTGACACATCAACTCAGTTTTGAATATCTCCCAGTCAGAGTCAGTCTCTCATGTCACAACTTTTGGCGTACCAAATCTACTCAACACACTACATTCCAGTAATTATCCAATAACAAACGAATTGAGTCTCAGATTCCACTGTGTCTTCCTCTCTATTGACTAACTGCAGATTAACCACCTCCAATTACACCTCTTGTTTACTTGATTACAGTCTCAATGTACATTTCTAGCTTTACTTAATTGCCACCACCATACAGAGTATCTTTCAACTTGCTTGATTATCTCCTCAGAGTACATCTCAAGAATCACTCAATTGCTGTCTTCTAAATTTCCACAATCGCTGCCTCCATGTACATCTCCAAACTTGCACAAAAATCATCTCAAACTGGATCTCTAAGTTTTATCAATTTCTGCCTTCAGGTTTGAATAATCAGAGCCTTCAAATATATCTCAAAACTTGTACAATTATTAACAATGTGTTTGTATAAATTTATACATTATCAGTACATCCAACTTTAGTGGATAGCTATATCTACATACACCATGGGTTGCACTTCAGCACATTCTGGATCAGCTTAAATCACCTATACGTATCTAGATTTATACACAGATGGATAATTGATCAATTCACACAGGCAATGTATACAATATTGTAATGTAGCATATCTTATTGCAATTGTGAAATACAAATGTCTAAATCAGACGACTAGAAAAGATTTAATACCCTTTGGTTGTTAGATTTTACAAACTACTAATGTGAAAATTCAGTACAAACGTTACAGTACTGTGGAAGACCAATACAGATTTTTTAGCTGCTCCAAAATGTGACCATTTTGATGATTATATTGTCAAGTGTTCTGAATACACTGCCACAATGGTAGCTGTCATCAGAAGCACAAGAGATATCTGTTGCTGCACTGAATGTTAGCAAAGTCAATCGGGACAGATATCCACAGTATATGAAATGTACACTTGTAGCTTTTGAAATTTTTTATATATTGCTGATGACATCATCAATTCAGAGACTCTGCTTTGGCCAGTTTTATAGTCCTTGTGATTGAAAAGTAAATTTTGTCTTTCGATATATATTCTATTTTTCTTCTCATAAGCTCACACTTTATTGTTGATACTATCCAGTATAGGTAATCGATGCCAAGTAAAGTGAGAAATCACTTCTGAAAGATGACTAAAAAAGTACACATTGAACCACCAAAGTATTCCAAAAAAGATCACTTGGTACAAAAATCCAGCAGAAGTGTTACTTCCAATTTCTGCTGTTGAAAAAATGTAAATCGGTTACTGCTAAGTACACTTCATACAAGTTATCCACATAAAGAGGATCAGTATTATCTAGATCAGGTATTTGGGTTATAGAAAGTCACAATAATGGGGACTACACCTTGTGATGCTATCTCAATGATATCAGTATTGGTATGCAGTCAGATACCCAAAATCCAATTCAGAGAGAATGTGGAATGATATCAGTAACTGCTAAGATGTAGCAAACCAAAGAAATTGAACAACATAGATATTACCATAACTGGTCTCCATTCTATAAATTTCCAGACTGAGCAGTAATTTTGACATCACTAGCTCTCCAGCAACAAAAATGTTGCCCAAGGAAATCAATAGAGCCTTAGCTTGATGCAGGACAGAAACTTCAATCATCATAGACTAATAAGTTAATGAATATGCACCAATATGAGGAAATGTCTTTGAGATTGCCAAAAAGAATATTAATATTATTTTTTTCACAGACACATCTTGGAATATAATATTAAATGATAAGTAGTCCACTGTTGAGAAAACTTGGAAACTTGTAATTAATACTTGTAATTATTATTCAACATTGTCTGGTACTTCTGTCAGTATGCTACATATGTTTCAAATACTAGATAGTAATTTTTTCAATATTAATTTCCAAATGCAGCAAATTGAATATGTTGTGTTATGTATAATTACTCCGAAAGTTAGGTGACAGAAAATATCAACTAGCCAAGAAGATTAATATTGCTTTCACTATTAAATAGTATCATGCAACTGCATTCGGCTAAGGCTACTCACCAGGCAGTAGTTTGTGATGTCGGATTGAAATTATACCCTGAGATTAATTCTTTAATTTTTATTAAAGTGCTTGTATTTGACAATACTTTTTTTCTTAAATGATACTGATACTAAGTATTTCTGTTATCTAAAATGAAACTTGTAAATTTAATTCATTCCAAATACTCTCTAATAGCAATAGCTCAGGGTACAAGTCTACCATATGTAAATTGTGTCAACCGCTTAATGCTCTGACATTAATACGAACTGGTACAACATTGTATTATACATTATGTAATAAATCAATGGCAAAGAATTGTAATGTTTTATTTTCTCAATATGAATATTAAGTTAATTTCTGCCAGTGTAAGATAATAGCAATAGACAATGGAAGCCACCACTAATCGAATACCTCTTTGTGAACCACTTTCTACTCCATTTTGAAACTTAAACTTTTTGCTTAGAAATTCTTAGTTAAGATTAAAAGTCATCTATATCAGTCCATTCCATTCTATTGGCTTCTATAGTTCCCTATTTCAGACTGTACTGCTCTGAAATCATCAATTTTTATTTAGGCAATGTATTACATACGTTCTATCTGATCTAGGAATTTCGGACAGTTTTTTAGATTTTGATTCCGATGAATTATATTGCTCATCAAATTGCAGTTCATTTTGGGAATGATTAAAATTACACTATTTTCACTAGGTCTTCCAAATCAAATATAATGATTCTACAATTTGATTTTTCCCCTTGGCAGATTCCGAATGATAAGTAAGTATTAAAAGTACCCCCAGATGCTATTTCCCATTGATGGAATATAATTGTTTGTATTTGTTAGCTCTGGTGAAATTTGAAATATAGAAAATACTTTTCACTTTATACTCATTCAAAGTAATTTGCTCTGTTTGTAGAGTTGTATCATTGGTGTACTTGTTGCATAGTGGTAGGTCAGTGGCCTTTTTCTTGGGTGTTTTTGCCAATAGTATTTTAAAAGATTACATGTTCATGGATATATTATAGCAAGAATAGTCTGATCTGAATGTTAATAATAAACAATAATTAATAAACTATATTAAATTATTATTCTAATTAGTTTTACAGTTTAAGGGCAATTGATTATTGGTGTAATTTGTAATAATTTCAATAATACTTATAGTTCTTCAAATAAAGAGTTCCTCTACCTCTAATAACTTTCAGTAATAAACTTACATTCCATCATAGTTGAATGACCATATCAGATCGTCTTAATAGTTGCTATTATACTTGATTATTCTCCAAAACTTGATACAATTACAAGGATAGTACTTCCATATATAATTTCAGAGAATTAATTTACCTTACAATCTACCGTACGGTCTGCTAGATAATTCCTGTATGGTTTAATCTCCTTCCAAATTTGACAATGGGTGGTTGACACTCTTCCATTCCTATATACTGCTTATGGCCTTAAGTAACTGAATATCAATTTGTTTATCTAGTACTATGACTGTTACCATTACTGCTGCTATGAACCATCATGTGAAATAAGAAATAGCTGATATTTTATGTACCAAATCTATAAATATCAAATGATTCAATCAGTACATTATAAGATACAGTTCATAATAACCCCTATACTGAAGACAATCTATATAATTATTGGCAAAGGTGCAAATTGACTATAGGCTATTGTATATACACATGTATCTGCATGCAGCCTAAGATAAGCATTTTGTACACTATTACACAATGTGTTATCTTGAATTAGCAATTGTCAATTGATAGAAATGTAGTCTTGAGTCTATGAAACTATACTTTGTTTGTAGCCAGAGGTGGAACTAAACCTGTCTTTATCACCAGTGACTTGCACATTGATACTACCACTACATACCATATCACTATATGTTGTTTTAAGAGCATACCAGTATAGTAAAGGCTGCTTCAGAAAGTACACGAAGTCTGTTTGAACGTCTGTCACATTTTGGCTTGGGTGAGCTGCCATTATAGAAGCTGGTGTTGAGTGGGCTGCACTGGGGAAGAGTAGAGTATTCCATGAAAAGTGTATAACTATTGGAAAACATTAAGTTTGTTGAAACATTGGCTAATAGAAGGCGCTAATTCTATGGAAGCTTTGATGTTAATGTTGATATAGCCAACATATTGATCTATGTGCTACTGGCAGTATAATCACCATTATCACAATCTCCATAATGACAATGACCGACATAACAATCATGTATATCAATATTACCATCCTCAAAATCGCTGTGAATACCATTATGCCCCAACCAAATGTGCTTTCATATCTTCACAATTGGCAGAAAATGAATCGTAGATTGCGCTGGAAAATCTGAATCTAAGATATGTTCTGGCCAAGACACCATTTCCTACCTTGTCTGCTGAGTTACTGGCTTTGATGCCATTGACGTGATGGCAACATACAATGGGATTTTAGCTTGATGGCAACTCCTCATATATACTGCAGACTGAGATATTGACCAACATCATGATTTTGGCTAACATTTACCACTAACTACCCACCATCTGCCTCCTGTTGCTCACTATCTACCACTTGCTACTGGCTATATGCCACATGCATTAGCAAAGTTTATTATTGTCTCTGGGAGAATCTGGAAGTTGTCGGGCCAGAATCTCAGGGTGGTCAAATCCCACAGTATACTGCACTGGTCCAGTGGCCATCAGGTGCACCTTTGAGCACCGGCGAAGAATGTAACTGAACATAAGCAGTCTGGTGACACCCGGGGGAGAATGTGGGAGCACATATGAGAAGCCTGGGAGTGCTGACAATAATTCTTGGAGAACTGCGAACAAGCCTCAGAACACTAACGAATAGCCTGAGAGCACCCTCGATTGCTGGCAACAAGCCCGGGAGCACCACAACTCACTGTGGAGCAGTTTGGGAAAATTAACATCGTCTTTGGGAATGCTGCTGGTGCGCCTGGAAACCATAGCTACTACTTATTGTTCAACAATTTTCCAAACTCATGTATTCAGTTTGTATTATCATCTATAACTCTGTAGAGCTACCCATGTACACACGATATATCTCGACTGGTTGCTGGCAGTGCTTGAGAGCAATTTGTGGTGCTCCAGAAAATAACGATCGGGTGAAGTTAGAGATAAACCCTGAGGCATTGACTCAACAAGATTGGAGAGGCACTTGGAGCCGGTAATCAAGCAGATTTGGAAATATAGTTTGAGGGCATGATTGAGTGAACCTAGAGATGCACTTTGAGATCTTGATCAATCAAGTTCGGAGATGCCCTTGGAGGCCATAATCATGAGAACCTAGACACTAAATTCGAGCAGGGTTTCAGATACACATGGAGGCCTCGATCGAGTGAGATTAGAAATAGACTTGGAGTCTGTGGTCAAGTGAGATTAGAGATATGCTCTTGGAGGCCATGATGGAGCAATTTTGGAGATATGCACTTCAAGGCCCTGAGTATGCAAGTGTGTAGATACAATTGGAGGCCATGATCGAGTAAGTTGAGGAATATGCTTTTGGAGGCCATGATCGTGCATACCGGCAGGCCATAATCAAGTGAAAGTGAACATACACTTGGAGGGTGATACCGAGCGAGAATGGACTAGTACTTGGAGGCGGTTGATTGATGGCATGCCTGGTCCTGGAACTCTATTCAGCTGATAGTTGCCTTGCAACCAGGGGAATGTGACATGGTGACTTTACCATTGAACTTTCATGGATAGACGGCGGATGCTGGTTAATCATGTAGAAAGACAAGCAGGAAGCTAAAGCTACATTCAGGGGTCAACTTTTCATCATGAAACTGAAGGGAAGACAAACAATCTTGGGTGAACGCTATACTCAGTGTATGCCGCATTCGGTATATGCTGTACTCGGTGTCAACTCATGATCATAGAATACAGTGATTCAGAGGAATGATTTCAGTTTGTGTTCTTGCGATGATGGTAAAGTTGTGGACGAAAAAGAGAGATAGGGGATGAAAATGAGAACCATATAGGGGATACAAGTGGATAAGAGAAATCAGGGGTAAGTCATGCCTGATTGAGTTTAGAAGACCTCATATTGGTGTTATTACCTGCTGGATCAAAACTCATACCCGCTCTATCTGGAATAGCAAATTGACTTGCACACAAAATTCTCTTAAGTCCCAGTTGCTCAGAATAATTTGCCCCACTTCCGCTCGTCACTTTCATTCTCCTCCGCAACATTACCATCACCGATGTATCTGAAGTTAAGTCATCCCTCTCTATCGCTCCATGCCTCAATCATGAGTTACAACTGAGTGCAGCATATACCAAGTACAGCTTACACTGAGTACAACAAACACTGAATACTGTATCATTCCAAGATTGACTGTCTCCTGCACCCAGCCAGTCTCTCAACTCTCAGCAGACCATATTATAAACAATTATCTACATTCCCACAATTATGAGTCCACCGATAATCAGAGTCTCAACTCCCATTGTGCCGCCCTCCCAATCTACCACCACTGGATCAACCACCTCCAAGTACTACTCCAATCCCGCTCGATCATGGCGACCAAGTGGATCTCCACAGTTGCTCCACTACGGCCTAAGAGTGTATCTCTACATTCACTTCATCACGACCTCCAAGTGTATCTCTAAATTCACCCGATTATAGCCTCGAAGTGCATCTTGAAACATGGTTGATTACTACCTTGGAAAGCAGCTCAGTGTAAAGTTGATTCCAGTGTGGTCAAACAGCAGAGCTCGATCACCGACAGCCCATCATGAACACTGTGCCACACATCACATGACATTCAAAGGGAATTCATGATAGTGTGACGTTCTGACATGGGAAGTGTCAGAACATTGTGATAGGATTTCAAGAGATACCCGGTCATGACAAACCACAGAAATTGCATGGATCCGTGAATCTTTAGCTAGAGTGTGGAAGGAACCTCACATATTGCATGGGTCAATGACAGCTCGGCATGAGTGCATGAGACCAATAGCTGTGACAGATGGAGTGTCTTCAGAAAAATACATTTCTGTCCAGGCATAATCGCTGTGTCAGAGTGGATGAGCTCCATCACAGCCGTCAGAGAAACCCTTATGGCAGATTACTCCGCGCCCTGTGTCAATACCATGCATTGTGTTGCATTCCGCCCTCCAATCGCAGCTTCACTGATTCCTCTCGCTCTGTCAGTCTCCCATATTAAACGAACACTCTGGAGTTGGGGCCAACTGTGACCATACATCGGAATGTGCTCAGTGGACACGGGCTCGCATCGGGATAGCAATGCAATGGGTGACCCTACAAAAATCTCTCCTCGCATTCCTTCTACATACACACAATATGCACTTCTCTCTTTACAAATTATACACATCGTTCGAAGTCACCAGATCTATGTGGCCATTGACAATCCATCCCTGATTCATTCAATCCCCTGTCTTGCTACTAGTAGCTATCTCTGAAATTACGTGTGTGCAGGCAACGATGTTTCCCACTCTGCAAACTTCCAAAGCTACCGCTGCTGGTGCTTGTCTCACTTGTACAAAATTCGAAAGGGGATTCAAGTTACCTGAGTTTTCAGGTATTGCGGTGTGCACCAGGGCTATCCAGTACTTAACAAAAGCTCCATCCTTGTTTAGTATCTTCAATTTGAATAGTTGTTGAAGTTGCCACGGAAGACGCCCATTCAGCATGCCATAACACCGCCCCGGGCATTGCTTTACCCACACCCTGTCATTCCGTCGATCCCCTCCACGCCAGCACTGGCTTCCTGTACATCGACACATCTGAGATAGGAGTTCACTTTCTAAACACTCAACTTGAACCTTAAGCCCATGGAATATACCGAGCTCCAGTGAGTGCAGTTGTTCATCCGATATATACGTCTTGTTAAGACTGTTTTACTTGATAAACTTCCACGTGCCACTGTATATTGCGACATGGTGGGTTGTGTCTTGCCTATTGTCGAGTAATGCTCTGAAGTGTTTGATCATAGTGTCAGGATGCTTTCCATCACGGCGGTTATGGGGTCCCATGAATTGGGTATTCGCATATGACTGGGAGCTCAGAGGGGCAGCCAGACTAGTACCGGAAGGGAGGGCTTTCCGGGCGACAGCGCTGTTCTCCTGTCGCTGAGCGATGGCTTGGAGATTGAGCTCTCTGATTTCGAAGCAGCGAATGCAACGCTGAATGGTGATACCTTGCGGTAGGTTGTGGAAATTGTGATTGGAGGTGCTCCATCCATTTTTGAGGTTCATTTTATGTGCATGTTTATATCTCTCGGCTGAATACTGTTGCAAGGGTTAGTAATGGCGAATCTGTTTAACCCAATCAGATATCAAGTGGATTTTCAGAAAGTCGAAGTCGGCGTATAACTACTTCGAAATATCAATCTTGGGACTGATCTAATCCTGCAAGGGGTTCATTTTGGTGCTGCTGCTTGGATGGCATCCAAGTTATGGCATTTGTGTCCTCGTCAACCTTTTGCATCTTTACGAGTTCCGTTCTCAGGGCAATGGCTTTGGCCTTCGCCTATTTGCCTGCTCGCACAAGTAAGAAAACATCTTTGAAGGTGTGAAAATGACCCAAGGCGTCCTCCATGCAGCTCAATGTTGCATGATGCTGAGATTTATATCAAGTATACATATAGAATTCTAACAATGCCCGTGTGCGCTCAATTGGGAGATTGAATATGGGTCGCCAAGCGGGGCCTCCAACTCGTAGAGACTGGGTTACAACACCATGCGGATACTGGCGCATTTCCCTCAACGCCGTCCCATTCCATTCAGAAACATCCTCATATGACTTATTATTTGGTATGAGGTTGTGGCAAGCAGATGTAGATAACCAGATTGCATTGTACTTGTTGAGCCATTTGTATGTTTTCATGAAGTGGAAAATGCACTTCTGGAGGGCGTCAAGCATGCCGATCTGCATGGTATGGAATAGGTCAGCCTTCGGGAGGCTGCTCACGATACAGGGAATATGTTCAAACCTATTGAATCCTTGGTGAACATGGCGCAACGACGGTTCCGCTTCGGCTGCCTTGGTGTTGGTATTGGTGAGCGTTCTATATAGGTTGTAATCACGCCGGGGGTGTTACTTGTCAGGTGGGACATTATCTCCAAATTCATCATTTGGATACTCGCACCAAGAACAGACATACTGCTCAAGATGATGTAGGTCGCTATACTCTGGGGAATCTGCATGCGATGCTGCTAAAACCAGTTTGCAACCCCTGCAGTTGCCATCTGCACAGAGTACAAGGTAATACCCGCTCTCGGCACAGGGAGTATGTTTAAAGGTGAGAGGCTGGAGTATTCACCGGAGACCTCTTTTCAGCACCTCTCGGTTTGTTTGCTGCTGTTCATCCAGCAGCTTCTGAGGAATATTCTGGTTCTTGATTGGAATAGGCAGGAGAGTGACCATTACGATACTCTGCTTTGAGGGCATCTGGCGGATCTTCGACGATAGATTGCCAATAGCTGTACACATAGGCCAGTCGTTCATGTTGCCAGCAAAATTTGAGTGATGTGTTCCATCGGACATGAAGATCAAGGGAACCAGGGTATCACCCACTCTGAGTGTTGACACAACGTCGATTAGCACATTATTTTGCTTGAGTATCTCTCCATACCTGTGTCTCCCACCACCAGGCCGTATTCTGCATTTCAATATGGATGCTAGTATTACCAATTGGTCCAGGTAACCCGCCAGTGGTCCGGATTTGGAACTGAAAAACGGTTCGTTTCAGTCCCAGAACCATTTAAAACCCCGACCCGCAACTTCTTGGCGGGCCAAACCCGTACCAATACCCGTCAACCTGCGAGTATTGCCGCGTTGGGCTAGACCTGTTAGTTCCAATCTCCGGTTCCCATTTTCGGGTTTTTCTATTTATGGTCGCATTCTGATATGCTACTGGCCAGTGTAAAATAAAATGTTTCGTACATCATTGTGTTTGTTCGTTGTATTGGCTGCCTTAGTTATTGAAACGAGCAGAGACATGCTCCCAGCTAAATCCCGAAGTCGAGTGTGAATGATTTTTCATCTTGCATTAACAGTAAGAGTAGAGGTACAGAACAGCCAGATTGACAGTTATGGCAGTGATTCAGCTGCTAATGGATCAGTTTACACTTGTTACAGTGCCGACAACATTTGGAGAGCTGATGGAGAGACTTGATAGTGTATGTGGAAAATGACAATGTGGCAACAGAGTTCACAAGCAGAATGTAGCCATATGAAATTAGCATCCGGGCAACCACAGTCTCACATATGCATATACTCTCTCATGTCTGGTGTGGTGCGCAATTCATCACCAATTCAGAAATTGACATACATTTTTACTCTTGCACATAGCCTATTTATCTAAATACTATACAGTGATTGGATTTCGATGAAGAAATTGTAACAGCACATAGGTCATCTGTAGACTAGGTGGGCAAATTCTGATTATTGACGACACATCTCCACGAAAAAAGATTAGTGTATCTATTTTCCAATGTGTCAGCATTTTTTGATTTCAGTGACCAAATTATGAGACATGTTACTTTGTCTGTGCATGTGCAAGGGTCATACGGCCCATACAAAAGTTCAAGACTCCAAACCTAGTTGATTGACATTCGATCTGCGTGATATCGTCCTGCCTCTTATGGATATATGAGAACACGCAATGTAAATTGGTGACAAAATTTACAAACAAAATTTGACTTAGTGATGGCATATGACTTATGGAAGGAGTGGTCAATGCGCAACGCAAATCAGTATGTCTAACCACCATCATGTGGCATTCATCCACACATCCAACTACAGCACTCTGCGATTAGACCTGCTGTACATTGTCAACATTTTGAACATTGCTTATCGTCAGTCATGGAAATCGAGTCGAAGTAACTGTATAAGGCAAAGGGCGGAAGTTGGGCTATATTAATCAACAATTAGTGTATTGATCTACATACAGTGAATTGACAGCTGAATGCGCTGGTATGTGACAGCGCTATGTTATCCATCGCTCAGAGAACATGTGTATCGGTGCATTTGAAAATGAGAGACCACCTCCAAATAGGAGTCAATAGAGGTTAATGATTTTTGGTCTTGTAAGTAAATTAATTGGGAAGTGGTTTGCTTACTGTGATTCATAACAATGGTATTGGCAAAGTTTATAAACGAAAGAGCACACGATACAGTCACAGACCCAAGCTGAAAATGAGCGTCATCAGATGGTCAATAATCTTTGGTCTATAAAGTAAGTTAATTGGGAAGCGGTTTGCTTGTTGTTATACATAACAAACGTATGGGCAGCCTTTATATGTCAAAGAGAACACTACATGGCCACAGCCTCATGCTGAAAATGAGCGTCAATGAAGCCTCAACAATTCTTGGTCATGTGTGTAAGTTAATTGGGGAGCGATTTGCTCACTATTATGCATAACCAACGTATTGGCAGCTTTTATAGGGAAAAGAGAAAGCGACATGGTAACATCCCCATTCTGAAAATGAGCGTCAACAGAGTGTCAGCGATTTTTGGACTTGTAAGTAAGTTAATTGGAATGCGATTTGCTTGCTGTTATCCATAATCATCATATTGGCAGTCTTTATAGGAAAACCAGAAACCACCGCGGTAACAGCCCCATCCTGAAAATGAGCGTCAACAGAGCATCAATGATTTTTGGACTTCTAAGTAAGCAAATTGGAACGTGCTTTGCTCGCTGTTATTCATAATCATCATATTGGCAGCCTTCATAGGCTGAAGAGATAGCGACACAGTAACAGCGCCATCATTAACATGAGTGTCGCCAGAGCATCAACGATTTTGGGGATTGCTGTTGTATAATCCATGGGCTGTGCTAAGGCTATTATCCATGATCGAAGTATTGGCCACCTGTATAGGCAATATGGTTATTCTTGATGTCACTACACCTATATATGAGTGTCAACAGAGCGTCAACAGAGTGTCAACAGAGCATCAACAGAGTGTCAACAGAGCGTCAACAGAGTGTCAACAGAGCGTCAACAGAGTGTCAACAGAGCGTCAACAGAGTGTCAACAGAGCGTCAACAGAGCGTCAACAGAGCATCAACTGTGCATCAACAGTGCATCAACGATTTTGGGTGGTGCATCTTATATAATCAAAGTGCAGTGCTACGGTGTTTACCCATAATCGAAGTATTAGCCACTGTTATAGGCAATTTGTTTAGCGTTAATGTCAGTACACCAAAAAATGAAAGTCGACATAGCATCAACAGAGCGTCAATAATTTTGGGTATTGCATGATGTATAATCCAAGGGCTGGTCTATGGCATTTACCAATAAGTAAAGTATTGGCTGCCATTATGGGCAATATGGTAAGTGTCAATGTCGCTACACTTAAAAATGAGCGTCAAGAGAGCATCAACAGAGCATCCACAATTTTGGGTGTTGCATCTTGTATAATCCACAGGCTGTGCTATGGCATTTACCCATAAACGACATATTGTTTGCTTTTATTGGTATTATGGCTTATCTCGATGTCACTACACCTAAATATGAGCGTTCACAGAGCATCAACAGAGCATCACCAGAGTATCAATAATTTTGGGCAGTACTACGGTGCTTACCCGTAATCAAAGTATTGGCAGCCATTATGGACAATATGGTTAGTGTTGATGTCGCTACACACAAAAATGAGTGTCAACAGATCGTCAACAGAGGGTCAACTGAGTGTCAAAGATTTTGGGTGTTGTATGTTATATAATCCAAGGGCTGTGCTACGGCATTTACCAATAAGTGAAGTTTTGGCCGCCATTATGGGCAATATGGTAAGTGTCAATGTCACTACATCTAAACATGAGCGTCAACAGAGCGTCAACAGAGCGTCAACAGAGCGTCAACAGAGCGTCAACAGAGCGTCAACAGAGCGTCAACAGAGCGTCAACAGAGCGTCAACAGAGCGTCAACAGAGCGTCAACAGAGC